>TARA_R110002111_G_scaffold248775_3_pt1 | contig 18248 bp, 11 predicted proteins | sample TARA_R110002111 | Tara Oceans TARA_R110002111 (sample SAMEA4397363) | marine metagenome | biome: Polar Biome; feature: [ZZZ] marine water layer (ENVO:01000295); material: water (ENVO:00002006), including particulate matter (ENVO:01000060) such as... | depth 199 m | reverse complement strand
ATGAAAATGGAAAGCGTTTGCGCCCCAAAATTGGTCCGGACAAAGAACAGGCACGGCAGATGGCTGCCCGCATCAATTCCCAGCTAGAGTCTCATACTCACTCAGTCTTCAATTTCGAGCCTGTAAGTATTGATGATTTACAACAGCGCTGGCTCAACCATCACGAACAGGTATTGCGGTCTTCATTGCAGACCATCCGCCGTTACCGGGCTGCGACAACCCATCTTATTAATTTCATCGCGCAAAAAGGTGTCGCTTCTAAGACATCATTGTTTCAGGTCGGACATGCTGAAGAGTTTGTGCATTACCTGCGTACGATCAAAGTAGCCCCAAATGGTCATGAGAATTCGCAGAAACGCCCCCTACTCGACAAGGGCATCAAATACATCCTGCAATGTTGCCGAAGCATGTTTGGCTACGCGATAAAACGACGGCACCTTTCTCCGTATGCCGAAAACCCGTTCTCCTCTCTCGACCTGGACCGCATTCCGATAGAAAATGCTAAAGCCATTTCTATTTTCAGTCCAGATCAGGAAAAGGCATTTCTGGAAGCCTGCGATGATTGGCAGTTCCCAATTTTTCTTACGCTCATACTGACGGGGCTCCGGCCAGGAGAACTCACCCACCTGCTGCTACCTGATAATCTCGATCTGAAATCGGGAATGCTCTACATCAGAAATAAACCTCATTTAGGATGGCAGGTCAAGACTCGTAATGAACGCGATATTCCGATAATAGATGAACTGAGAGATGTCCTGAAAATCACCATCGGCGACCGACTTACAGGCCCAGTCTTTTTGCAACGCCGTTACACGTCAACCTCCGTACGACCTGAGTTAACTGGCCATACTGATAAGCAACTCGAAGACTTACTTAAGAAACGTGTAGTTAACACAGAGAAGAGCTCTGGTAAGACATTGGACAGAGTTCAGTTGATGAAACTGGCCCGAAAGATCTGGCGCGATTGTGGTTCCTTAAAAACAGACCGGATTCGAACAGAGTTCATTAGATTGTCAAAAGAAATCGATCTTCCTCAATTCACTGCTCCCAAATCGCTGCGACACCTATTTGCCACCAGTCTGCAAGACGGGAACGTAGACCCGTTAATCCGAAGTGAATTGATGGGCCATTCCACTTCTGCAACGAACGGAGCGAGCCACGGTTTAGGGATGACTGCAACTTATACTCATTCACGCCCTGAAACGAAGCGAAATCAACTAAAGGATGCATTGATGATTCGACCTGGGAGAAAAATAGCTCGAGGCTGGATTAACAATCAATTCAGAGAGAGAGAGAGAGAGAGAGTACTTTATGATCCATAGTGAGAAGATGTGGTAATTTCTTGTTGCATTCGCTTCCGGGAGGTTTTAATATCAAAAACAAACAATACGTACACTTATACGCAAAACCTTTAGATTGTCGATTCATGAAGAAAATGAACCTGTTGCTCGGATTGACATCTATCATTGTCATTTGCGGGTTGACGATTCTCCTGACAGGGGAACTGAATGGGAGCTTTCCTAAATTCCCCGTTATGGTAGACAATAAACCGGAAAACGGAACCACCGATTCCCGAAAAGATGATTCCATTCTCAGAGATGCAAATTACAACTCCACAATACTCGACCCCGACCCAACCTACAAAGCAGATACTGAGAGCACAAAGTCACAAAATGAATCAAAGCTTGATTTGTCGAAGTCACCAAAAGTAGACCAAAATAATCGGCCATCCAGCAAGCAATACCAAGCATATCTGCAAGCTCTGAATTCCGTTTCACTGCCGAGGGGACGGTTAGTCATTCAGGTCAATAGCGAAGCCGGAGTTGCTCTCGCTAATCGATATCGTGAACATCAGCGCGAAGCGAAGAGACGCCCTGTTCGGTCGTTTTCACCAAACGTTCGTAGACAGCTGACAGACTCTAATCAAATAGCAATGGAAAGCTCCGTTGCCAGAGATGACAATACATCCAACCTAGCAGCAGTATCTCTACCGACTCGGACTTCGAATCTTTCATACACCTCTCAGTTGAGCACACCAACAACCGCTCGTTCATCATATGGACGATACTATGATTCTAGGTATCGACCGCCGGTAGGTAATCACATTGTTCAGCCCTATGTGCGTCGGAACGGTACAGTCGTGCAAGGGCATTTCAGAACAAACCCAGATAACAGCTACTGGAATAATTGGAGTTCTAAAGGCAACGTCAATCCATTCACAGGCAGAATAGGTACGCGGTGACATCCTTCCAGCTATCATGCGGGAGCATATATGTTTAAGGCTCCTACTGCAGAAATGGCTCGTAAGTCAGTGGGCATTATCACCGGAAAAAGTGTCTGAGCGAATTCCAATAATGGAACGAGATCCCGCTTTATTTCAGAGGAACACGAGTACGAATTCTTCCAGTTGTCCCCATATATCACTGGGAACACTCACGCTACCGGGAAGGCGATTGGGCGTCAGTAGCGCAGCCGATGTAGTACGGAAATTAAAAATTATCACACGGCTCTTTCACTATTTCTTTTATGCTTGCTGGAGTGGATGTAAGCAATCCAAGAAGCTGTTTTCGGATGTCCTGCCAGCTTGTATTCAAATCTAAGGTAACGATGCTCATTTTGTGCCCTTGGATTTCGTACCTCAGAGAGAGTGATGTTCCGACGGTTGGGTAAAGCAGTACGCCTTCAATCTGCCGTTGGTCATTGATCTGGAAGTTTTTCAGGTATGCGAACAGCTGATAGAGATTGCCTGAGTGAATGGAATGGTGATCGTAATAGCTCTGCAGACACTTTGCATAGTATTTAGTATCAATCACAATCTTTCTGCTGTCTGAATCCAGGGAGATATCGGTCCGCATGCTAGGAAGATAACACAGGTCATCCTGAGTGGCTTCTACCTCCTGCCAACTGATGGTCTCACTTTTGACTTGAAAAGTAGATTGCTCGCGGCGATAAAAGTTGCGGACGAACTTTTCAAATAACGACGCCATCTGTTTCTCATCACGTAGGAAGTCTCGAAATCGCGATTCCCCAGTTGCTTCATTAATCAGCAGATTCTCATAAATCAATCGGCATACCTGCAGCAGAAAACCATACCAGGCATTATTGCGGTGTAATTGAACACTGTCGAAAATCTGCGGAGTGAGTTTCACTTCACTTACATCGTGTAGCCGCCGATAGAGACGCAGTAACCGGTCACGTCGATGGCGATCCAGATCCTGGCAACGGAGCAAATTGCGCAACGTTGCCTTAATAATCTGGTTATGCGTCACGTCATAGCTCAACGAATCAATCACGCAGAACACCCGACTCTGTCGCAGCAGGTTCCGTTTGATCGTGGTCGTGACATCGAATTTTCCCCTCAGACTGCTGGTCTCCTCTTCTTCCTCAATATAATTCCTATCGAGTCCTCGTTTCAAAAGATGGGTGACCCCGTTTTCCAGAACCCGCGCCAACAGGTCTGCAGTCGTCGGGCACTCCTCTGGAGAGACTGACACAACCTCTCCTTCCTGAAGCTTGTCCCAGGCGTAACAGAGTAGATAGTAAATATTCTGGATCGGTATTGTCATTGCAGCAGATCCGCAATTTGTTGTTCTGCTTTTGATAGATCGTCAAACCAGTATTCGCGCAGTAACGGGGCTATTTCAGTACGAATAATTGAACGATACCAGTCCATTCCCAATTCATTTTCAGAGCCTTGGGGGCAGAAGAAACTATGCCCGATCTCAAACCCAGGCCCCAGGTTTGTTTTTTCAGCCGTAATGTTGTCATTCAGCTTGTTCATGCGACTTACCAGTAGCTCGATCACCTGGCTTTCGACTTCATTTTCATCCAGAAAAGTACTGAATTCTTCCGTCCGAAATTCAGGCTGGAGATCGATGAAGGTGAATCGCCGTCTTAATGCGTAGTCCACCATCGACAGGGACCGGTCGGCGGTGTTCATCATCCCGATAATGTGCAGATTTTCCGGAATAAAGAATCGTTCACTCTGATCAGCAGCATAAGTCAGAGGTATCGAGAAGTCCGAGCCGCGTTTATCTGCTTCGATCAGCATCAGCAGTTCACCAAATATCTTGCTCAGATTCCCCCGGTTAATTTCGTCGATAATAAACACATAGTTTGATGTTTTATCTTCAGTCGCTTTGATACAAAACTGATGGAAAATACCATCCCGCCGCTGAAATCCGCCTCCCTCTACCGGGCGGTATCCCTGAATAAAGTCTTCATAGGAATAGGACTGGTGAAACTGGATCATTTCGACCTTCGAGGGATCTTTAAAGCCCAGTAATGAGTAGGCCAGACGTTTAGCGAGAAACGTCTTTCCGACTCCCGGCGGCCCCTGCAGAATGACATTCTTTTTTCGAGCCAGTGCATTGAGAATCTCTTTGAAGCGCGCTTCGGAAAGAAAGACTCCTTTGAGAGCGTGTTCTATTTTGTAAATTGAGATTTCATGATCGTCACCATCATCATTGTCGCCGTCAATTTCATCGATGATAGGCTGAATGAATTCCATGAAAGGTGTATAGCTGGTGATGTCGGTGAGTGTTTTGACCGGGAATGTCGGATTATCCGGGATGCTCCAGCTACCTTCTTTGAGCCAGCGGACTTTGCGAATGCTTTGATATTCTGATCTATCGGGATCAAAAATATAGTCGGACTCAATGATCCCCACCCCCAGTATCTCTCTCCTCCCCTTTTTCGAGAAGACATAGTCTCCCGGCTTCATCACCTGGGCAAACTGATAGCAGGCGTTTGAATCATTGATCGGTGTGGTACCGTCATTCCGATGGGCACTGATTGCCTTTGCAAATTCTTCCTTGGAATGGTAATCCCCAAAGTCTCCCAGTTCATCCCAACCAACTGCGATAATACCCTCCTGGAAACACTGTTTCCACAGCCGTGCCCCTTCACCCAACGCGATGGCCCAGTAACATGTACCCGGTGGCGGCGTGGAAACGGCCCTCGTCGTCCCGGACGTCGGAGCTAGTTGGATTCGATCCTGATTGATTAGATACAGAAACCAGTCCAGTTCCAGAAAATCATCCGCTCCCAGTTCTGCGCGTAAGACTTGAATCGAATGCTGAAAGAGAACCACTTCACTGGCATCGTATCCCAATTTATTCAGAGCTTCCTTCGATTGTTTATTGAAGATAGCAAACTGATCCGGATGAAATATCATTGTTAAGCCACTTGCCGTATTCATTCCGAAGCCAGGTATCTGGTGGATCTGCTTTGTTTTCTCAATGGGAGATAACCTGGAGTCATTCAAGATTTCCAGAGCAGACTTGATGTATTGCAGCTTTTCCTCGTTACTCGCTTTGAGTTGAGGACCGTAGACGTGAGACCCGGCTCCCCACTGAAAATTACCGTGCAATTCCAGCGTCCCCTGTTCAAGCGCAGTACGAAGTTGTTCGCAGAATTCCGGCTCAAGTTGCTGGTCGGGAAAAAGTTGCCCGGTGATCTCTATTCCATCCAGTCGGGTTAATGATTCAAAGACCCATACTTCACGATTGAACTGCTCCAGTGTGAGCTCGTTTGCAGAGGAGAGCAGACCGCGCAAATCCTCGGCCCGTTTCTGTCGAATCTGCACCCGTAACCGCTCTACGGGATCTTCGCGAAAGGTTTTAAAGGCAGCCAACAGAGCCTGTTTCTGATTAGTGGCTTCAGCTTTCTGGCAGCGCGCTTCCAGGACCTCTGCCTGCTCAGCAGTGAGCGGATAGTTCGTCATTTGCGACGAATTGATGATTGTCAGCGATTTCAAAACGGGATCATTTTTTAAAGTCGTACGCAGTAACGTGGGTTTAATCCGTTTCTCAATCTCAAGCAAGACCCGCAGTTCGCTGGTGATTTTCTGCTCTGTTTTATTGAACTGAACCTCTTCCGGCGTATCCTCCAACTCTGAGGGATCAGACAAGATAGTTCCCATGGCAATCACGCCGGCCTGTTTCCCCGAGACCCACAGGAACACCCGGTCTCCCGCTCGGATTTTGTTTTTATGCTGATTCACAGTCCAGCAGAACTTCTGAAGATGATTGAGCGCCTCGACAATGTCGTAATAATCCGGGTTGGCCTGAAATATCCATGCCTGTCGGGGTTGCTGGTCTGTCTGTTCGATATCACTGGCTGGCATCTTTTATGTCTTCTAAATAATAATATTAGATCGAATTCGGTTTTCACTAATCCATAAAATCCGGCCCGATGCCTATCTGGCTTAATTCTTCATGCTGCTGTATTACAGATGATGATAGTCAGAACCGTATATGCGAGCAGCCGTAATAAGATAATTAGTTAAAAATATTTTTGATCCATGATCAAGGTTAAACTAGATATGATGTAGAGGAAGATTGTGTAACACCCTCATCAAAATTCATGTGCACGTGATGGTTGCTTTGATTCTAATCAAAATTAACCTAAATAATATTTGGAAATATTATACATATTGTTCCAGTAGTCTTAACTGGACTTCCCACAGATCGTAGCGTTTAGTTTCTACTTTACTTTCGCGAAAGTTCCCAGATCTTTTTCATGGCATCTTCGTAGTTAATCGAATTGAGTAATATTTCCAAACCAGTTTGTAATAATTCGACTGGTGATTTGCCACAATTCAATTTCGTTTTTTTGTGAACCGCAAACCCCTGGATCGCCGCGTGATAAACAAGTACAGCACAGGACGTCAGAAGTGGTAGATCAGATTTTTTGAATGGATAAAGGAAATTCTTGGTCACATTGTTACCATGCATGAAGTCATTTCTTGTCTGATAAAGTTCCGTGTAGAGCTTCTGGCAATAATTTATTTTCCCTATCACATTGCCACCACGACTTTTTAATGAATATCGTTTTGCATTCAGATTTCCATCTTCCCAGTCAACCTTACCAAGACACTTTAATACAGTATCCCTATTGGCATCTCCAGATGTGGGGTGGGTAAGCACCTCTAACGAACTAACCCAGAGCCCAATTGCAACTCCAACATCATGAATGGTAGGTACTTTTGTGCCAGTGGCTGGCATGCGTGATGCCTGCGCGGCGACCTCGAGTGATCTAAATAGGACACGCGTCCGTCGCTCACTACGCGTATTGATGAAGTGTGCTTTCCATTCGGCGAGCAAATATTGCAAAATGAACTTGTCATAGCGCCATCTTAATAAACGATTATTTGGAAGTTGGGGAGCAATCTGACCTGAAAATTCTTCTGTGCCTTCAATGCTTCTCAATGCCATACTCTTGGCAACGAGATTCTTACCTGATTTATCTGCTGTAAATGGATAAATATCAAAGTAATCTGACCACAAAGGGTAGTTTCCAGCTTTACCTGAAATATTGAGGGCCATACATTGAACCAATGAACTGATCGCGATGATATTTCGAAAACTAAGCACGGCGTAGAAGTCGACACTATCCGGTGCGTCGCGATGAATGAGCAATGCGGATGGACTAACGCTTTGACCAAACGCATCTGTCATATTTTCCGCAAGTACGCGAACGGCCTCATGAGCAGTTCGAAGGTCTGAAAATCGCTGATCGGAATAAGGAACGAGTGCCAAGAAGTCGTTCTCAATTGGCTCTCGAAATGCAACATGAGGTACGAGATATGCGAATTTCCATTCTGACTCACTTGTCATGCGGCTCAGTCCTTATTGTATTTACTTCTGGCTAAAGAGAAAGCCTATAATCGATCAGTTTTCATTTCGATTAAGAGGGACAAGCGTTCGTATTTTTCCAATCGAAACCCACACATCTTTGGGGATATAATCGCTACCGGTGAGGCGAATTGGCGTCAGTAGTCTCCCTGTTTTTAATGACTTGTTTTCCCACCCAGGTATTGCTTGAACAAACAACTTCAGATCATTTGAATTCTCCACAAGTTTGTCGAAATCAATATTTAGTGAAACAAATTCGTGTATAACAAGAATTCCTAATCGTGCATTTATTTCTTTTGCGAGAACAGCTGTAGCAGCTAAAGCGTGAAAGAGTTGATAACGTAATGGATTGATCGAATCATCAACATCTCGGCCGATGATCCCCCTGGATAATTGGCTTATACGCTCCTCAATATTGGATTTCTTTTTCTTTTTTGCTCCGGCAACCATTTTCCCTATGGTGTTTCCATAAGATTCATCAGCTTTAGCTTCAACAGTAATAGCGATCTTCTTTTTTTTCGACTGTCCCCATAATGCTAAATCTGCATTCCGTCTACCTCCAGGAAACTGATCGAACTTAATTTGCATTTCAGCAACGGCTTGTTCTATCTTAAAGCTTTGAGTATCTGCACGTTTCGAAAGCAGATCAGTAAATTCTTTGGGGGAGCAAACTTTACTTTTTCTACACCAAGCATTAGCAAGCTCTTTTGCACTTCGGTACTCTTGCCAATGTATTTCTCTCTGAGCTGGTGGTGCATACTTTTTCCAGGTTTCGAGATCTGTGATTTCACATCCCGCTGCTGTTTTGCCTGTCATCTTCATCAAGATGTTTCCTGATTCATGAAACGAGCCACTATATAGGACATTCTTTAACATTCAGAGATTGCGTATCTTAATAATACTGCCGAATATACCCATAAGCCCGGTCGAACAGTTCCTGGTCGCCGTGGAGTTTGAAACCTAGCAATACTTTGCGGAGTTCTTTTTTGACTTCCCGTTCGCCGCCGGAGGTGCTTTGCCAGCCGTCGAAGCGGACGATTCTTACGATCTCGTCTATCTTGTCGACGATGCGTTCCACGATGATCGGCGTTTCTCCGTTTTTTACTTCCTGAAACAGTTCCGTCAAAGCCGCTTTCGCTCTGGCCTGTTCATCGATGGGCTCGATTTTCTGTTCTGCTTCTACTACATCCCGTGCCAACTGCAGCAGTTTTTTGAGGAATGCTTTGCTGTCATCCAGTCCCTTTTCATGTCGCTCACGTAGTTTTTCCAGTCGTTCTCCCAAATCAACAAACTTCGGGTCTCCGGCATGCTTCCTGAGGCGGGCGATCAGTTGCATCGCCACCCGTCTGGCTTTGGCCCCGGCATCCTGCACGGCGTCAATCACATCCGCGTCCATGATCAATGTATCGAGATCGTCGTGCACGGCATCCAGGTGCGTGTGCTCATGGATCAGTTCAATCGTCTTCGCACCTAACGCATGCCAGAGCAGTTTGCCGTTCCCGCTGGCCGGTTTGACCGATTCATAAACCTGAGTGATCCAGCGATAGTCTGTCGTATAAAGATTCAAACAGGCATCGGGCGAGAGTGCCTCCCAGAGACGTGACAGCAATGAATATTCTGCGGCGAACTCATCCCGTTTTTCATTGTTGGGAAGACAATCCTGGGCCAGCATCAATCCTTCGTATCCTTCCAGACTGCGATCCACGTCTGGAAAGAAACTCAAGCATGTCTGTATCCGTACTGGCAGTTCTTTCTTGAGCTCATCTAAATTGGAAATGACCAGTTGCACCGCTTTTTCGTCGAACGTTAATGCCTGGGCGACATCGTCAAAGATTCCAATGTAATCAACGATCAAGCCGTGGGTTTTATCCTTTAGAACACGATTCGTTCTGCAAATCGCCTGCAGCAGGTTATGATCCTTCATCGGCTTATCCAGGTAGAGCACCTGCAGGATGGGTGCATCGAAGCCGGTCAGCAGTTTGGAAGTCACAATCAGCAATTTCAATGGATCACTGGGACTGCGGAACCGATCCAGCAGTTTCTCTTCCGCATCACGGTCCCGCTTGTATTGTTGATACTCGTCTTCTCCCGGCGAGACTGACATCACGACTTCCGACATTTCCGGATCGCCGGTGATTTCGTCGATCATTTTTTTGTAGAGATCACAGCACTCCCGGTCAAAGGCAACCACCATTCCCTTAAACCCGTTCGGGTCGATTTTCGATTCGAAATGCTGGATGATGTGTTCGCAAATCCCTTTTACGCGTTCTGGAGATTTCACCAGAGCCGCCATTTTTGCAGCCCGTTTGGAAAGGTCATCGCGATCCTGTTCACTCAGGTCACCGGTGATCTGTTTAAATGCTTCATCAATGGCAGCCTGGGCGATGTGCAGTTTGACATCGGGTGCTTCAAAATGTAACGGCAGGGTCGCCCCGTCGCGTATGGAATCCTGGAACGAATAGCGCGTCAGATAACCTTGATCGTCTTCATCGGCTCCGAACGCATAAAACGTATTTTTGTCGGCTCTGTTGATGGGCGTTCCAGTCAGACCAAACAGAAACGCGTTCGGCAATGCCTGCCGCATGGCCCGTCCCAGGTTGCCTTCCTGGGTGCGGTGTGCTTCATCGACTAATGCAATCACATTACTGCGATCATTCAAGACCCCTTCGACCTCACCGAATTTGTGGATCGTGGTGATGATCACTTTTCGCAGATCCTGTGTCAACATCGTCTGCAGGGCTTCGCGACTCTCGGCTTTGATCAGATTGGGAATGTCGGCTGCATTGAAAGTGGCTGAAATCTGGGTATCCAGGTCGATGCGATCGACGATAATCAACACCGTAGGATTCCCCAGTTGCGGGTGCATTCGCAGTTTCTGAGCCGTAAAGACCATCAACAGCGATTTGCCGGAACCCTGAAAATGCCAGATCAGACCTTTTTTGATGCGTCCTTCCACAACGCGGTCGACAATTAAATTCGTCGCTTCATACTGCTGGTAGCGGCAGATGATCTTGATCCGCCGATATTCCTTATCTGTCGCAAAGATCGTGAAGTTCTGCAGGATATCGAGTACCACTTCCGGACGGAACATACTGGTGACATTCTGTCTGACATCATCCAGCGTGCCTTCACTATGGTGTTCATCGTCCCGCCACGGCCCCCATTTGGTCAGCGGCATTCGAATAGAACCATAGCGAAACAGCTTGCCCTCAGTGGCAAAGCTGAACAGGTTAGGAACAAACATCGCCGGCACGCTCTGTTCGTAGTCATCGTGAATCTGACTGGCACCATCGACCCAGCTCACCGCGGGCCGTACCGGCGTCTTCGCTTCGCCAATCACCAGCGGCAGCCCGTTGACCAGCAGGACAATATCAAACCGTTTTTCCAGCTGTCCGACCTTATAGGTCCACTGGTTACAGACAACCAGTTCGTTATTTTCGGGATTCTCAAAATCAATCAGACGGACCGTGGTATGCTCACCATTCGGGCCGAAGGGAAGCGTTTTGTCACCGTGTAACCACTCCACGAGTGCTTCATTCGAACGCACCAGCCCATCATTCTGCACCGCCAACAGAATCGCCCGCAGTTTATAAAGCACTTCATCCGCCCGATCCGGCTGTTCGGCGATTTCTGGATTCAGTTTGACGAGTGCTGTCCGCAACGATGATTCGACAAAAACATCAGCCGACTTTCGAGCCAGTTTAGGAGCAGGAATGAATTCCCACCCGTTCTGCACACAGGCATCCAGAACCATCTGCTCGACTGAGTTGGCTTCATTGAACAATGTTCATTCTCCTATAACTGTCGGCCTGAGAGTATGTAATCACCGATTTTTTTCAACAAATTTTTATCTAACTCTAATTGTTGCCTGGTCCTATTTATGCTGTCGTCGAGTTTTCTCATTCGTTTTATAAAGCTTACTTGAAATTCAGGTGGTGGAAGTGCAATCTGAATTCCTTTTACGATGTCTGTAGTCAAATTTACGAATGTGCCCCCATGAGTTGCAGCTGAATTCAAAAATGTTTGAAAGAATGTGAAAATGTAGAAAAGCCACTCTGGTTCACAGGAACTCAAAATATCTGTGAGACCTATAATTCCATCATGGATACATGCATCTATCTTCATGATTCCAGGAAGTCCCACTGATTCTGTGCCTCCACTACATACCAAGACAAAGGTCCCGGCAGGTACTGGTCGACTTTTTTTTTCTCCCTCTTCGGTAAGATAGTCGATACAAGGGGTTATGTATTTACCATCTCGTGTGATGTCTGCGACCATGAGTCGAGGAATGTCACCGCCATAATATCGTGGGTCACCCTTTGGCCGGGGGCTTGACCCCCGTATCACTGTCGCAATTTCACTTATTTTTACTAAATTCCACTCTTCCTTGACTTCAGACATTTGAAACTGTTTTACACTCGAATGACCGATCACACCTTTAAGCTCATATGCCAAGATGGACTTACGCAACTCAAGTAAATCACTGATAACTCTATAACGGCTATGCAAGATCGCATTGCTTGCAGTTAGGATTTCTACTAATCGGCGTTGTTCATCCTTCGGAGGGAGAGGGAACTCCTGGATGCGGAGTGTCTTCCAGTTGATTGTCGGTGAAAGTGAACCGACTGAAATATCGACGGCTCGTTCCATGAACATGTCACTTTGCATGAAGAACGGCAGAAAGTCCGGCTCAACAAGTTCTGTTTTTGCTCTCAACACCATCGCGTGTGCCGAGCAGATTCCATCACAATCCGCTATCGCCAGTTTACGTTGATAGGCACGCCGCTTTCCGAAGATGATATCCCCTACACGAAACCTGAGTTTCTGCCCGGTGACATCATCCGGCGTCCCCCACCGACGAATCTTCAACGACTCCGGATCAAGATGTTCCAGACCAACGTAAACGTCCAAATCCGTCTCAGCCGGATTAACTCTCTCATTGACGCTCTCCGCGATTTCGTCAAATCGGACCATTCTCCAGCCCTTAGGAAGCTTACCTTGCGAGGATAAAGTTTCGGGAGTTAGGTTTGAATTAGTCAATGTACCAGATTTACTCATTACTCTGATTGGCCTTCCAAGATATTTGATCCACTACAACAAATGGACCATGTTTTTGGAGATTATATCTGACCCCAAATTCAGTAGAGTATTTCACTTTTTTATTATTTATTTCCTGTCCATCAATCTGAATTCTGATCGGGATATCACTATAAGGGATGTATTCCACGAAGCGATTTTGTAATTGATATGTTCCTTCTTTTATCATCGCTGCATCTGTGGTAAAGGGCATGGGGGCTTGCCATTTTTCATCCCATTCATGATTCAATTCAAAAGTCACTTTGACTGACTTGAGATTTTCTGGCAATTCGAATTGCCGTGGGATTGGATAGACAGCGCGAATGGTACCATTTGAATCTTGTTCCGTAATTTGGAAACCACACTTTGACCAGAACTCTGCCACGCCTTCGGAACTGCATTGTATTGAAAGTCCGGCTTTCCCATCTCTTTTAGCCCTTTCTAGGCAGCATTCAAAGAGACGTGTTCCAATGCCTCTCCCACCAGTCATTTCTACAGTCTTTCGATCCATATTTGCAGTCGGTTTTGCACGCATCTCTGGATGAACAACGAAAACACCTCCTGCTTTTGTCAAACCGCTAAGGCAGAAGGCGACCACTCGATCAGATCTCTTTTCAATAAGTACCAGGAGTCGTTTTTCCTGTTGACCTTTTTCAAGCGAGTCTTTTTCTTCAAAAAATTTGTCATAATCGTCTTTTAACCAAAGGATGATCTCCTTTACATTTTCTTCTGTTGCCAGACGATCTTCATATTGTGACGGATCAATTTTATTCATGGCCAATGGTGCCTATCTCACTCAAAAGGTTTTCCATAGACTGACGCAATTCTTTTGAACTTTCCTGCCACGCGGCAATTGCCTCATTCAGAGTCAGCTCATCCTTCTGATCACCGTTTCCATTGGTCGTTTCTGACCGCACATAGAGGGGAATACTCAGGTTATATTCCTGGGTACGGATATCTTCCAAAGAGACCAGTCGTGAGAAACCTTCTCGGTCTTCTTCACTGTTAAAGGCGCTCACGATGCGCTTCATGTGCTCATCGGTCAGAAAGCTTTGTGCGCGTTCGCGGGTGACTTCGTTGACAGCGTTGATGAACTGAATCCTGCCTTTCCGCTTGCGGGGTTTCTTCATGCGGCAGATGACGACGCAGGCTTCCATCGGCGAGTTGTAGAACAGGTTTGGTCCCAGGCCGAGTACGCAGTCGATAACATCATGCTCCACCAGTTTCTGCCGCATTTCTGCTTCTTCGTTGCGGAACAGCACGCCGTGTGGAAACAGGATGGCGCAGCGGCCCGTTTGGGGATTAAGGCTCTGAATGATGTGCTGCCAGAAGGCGTAATCGGCGCGACCCTGTGGCGGTGTGCCATAGAGATTGCGGCCCCAGGGGTCGGCACTGAAAGCGGCGCGATCCCATTGTTTGATTGAGTAAGGGGGATTGGCCAGACAGAGATCGAACTGCTGCAGCCGATCACCGGTGACGAATTTGGGATCGGAGAGTGTATCTCCGCGGATGATCTGGAAATCTTCGATGCCGTGCAGAAAGCAATTCATGCGGGCGATGGCGGAGGTCATCAGATTCCGCTCCTGCCCGAAAAGCTTCGCCGTGCGCCATTCTATTTTCTGATGCTTGAGATGCGTCAGACAGGAGAGCAGCATGCCCCCGCTGCCGCAGGTAGGATCGTAGATCGATTCGCCCGGCTTTGGTTTCAGCAGTTCGGTCATCAGATGGACGACCGTCCGATTCGTGTAGAACTCGGCAGCCGTGTGCCCGGAGTCGTCGGCGAATTTCTTGATCAGATACTCGTAGCCGACACCTAGCTCATCTTCAGGGCAGTTAGCGACCGAAAGGGTGAGTTTGCTGAAGTGCTCGATCAGTTCCTTGAGAGTATGGTCGGGCAGACGATCTTTGTTCGTCCACTGTGCATCACCAAAGATGCCGTAGAGCTTTTCGGGGTTGGCTGTTTCGATTTCCCGCATGGCGTCCTGGATCGCCTTGCCCACATTTTTGCTGACCTCACGGATCTGGCTCCAGTGAGCCGCTTCAGGGATCTGAAAACGGTGATTCTCAGCAAACAGAGCGTAAGCTTCATCGCCGTCCGATTCTTTCAACGCCAGTGCGACTTCTTCGTCGTAGACATCACACAGACGCTTATAAAACAGCAGCGGAAAGATGAACTGTTTATAGTCTCCCGCATCAATATACCCGCGCAGCAGCACCGCAGCGCCCCAGAGGTAACTTTCAAGTTGGGATTGGGTGATGCGTTTAGTCATTCATCCTCCGAAACTTCTGTATCGTCCTTATTTATCCGACTTTCTAGTATTGAGCCATTAATGTATGGTTCATTCTCTTCCCATGCTAATTTATCGGTGTCATTAAAATCAATTTCAGGGTAATTTTCATGTACATAGTCAAGCAATTTCTGCAGATTGGCTTGAGCCGTAAACATCTTATTTAATATCGGCGCGACATCGTGTTCATAGCTGGATGATGATCGTGGTGTATACCAAACTGAATTAGGTCCAGGGCCAAAGATTAAAGCTGCATCTGAAAAAGCCTGCCCAAGAGGCTCGCAAAAATTAAGCGTCAGTTCTTTCAATTTGGGGTCATAAAACTGAAAACTGCTCGAATTTACTACTGCTGCCAAGCCATACCAGAAATATTCAAAATCACAAAGAAAATTAACTTCAGTTAAGTCATGAAAAAAACGATCGAAAGTCGGTCGATGAATATTTCTCAATATCTTTTGCAGAACATGAAGGTCCCGCTTGCGTTTAAGAGATTCAAGACTTTGATCGGCATCAGCCTCTCCACGAGAGATGCTTTCCAAACAACTTGCGATTGCTAGATACAAAGCATGATCAAGTTGACTTGCTGCTAACCGCTTATCACCACCTTCTGCGAACTCGTATTTTAAGACCCGCCGACTGCGTATATCAAAGGGAAGCATCTCGATGTCACCGAACGACGTATTGCATACACATGAAACTCTGGACCAGCCAAGTTTTCCTGCAGCAAATCCAAGTTCAATCAAGACATTGTTATTGCAGTAGGCTCTATCTTCAAATTCTTTTACTATTGATACATCGCCAATAAACAAATGGCATCGAGAAACCTTTTCAAAAATCGTGTTTGCGATATCAGGACTCCCACTTCGCCCACTAGTGTCTCGATCAAGTACAATTGAACAATCTGAAATTGAAGACAACTCCGATTCAATTTTCGATATGGCAGTTCGCAGTGAGTTGGCAATAAACGTAAAGTTAGTCTTTCGAGGTAGCTGACTCTGCCATGAATAAAAAACAATGAATTCATTTGGCAGTTTGCTTGCATCTTCAATTTCTAATGACATCTGGTCATCCTCTATGATAAATCGTACTTAGACAGTAATGATTTCAAACGGTCTTCAGCTTCGTACGCTTCTGCAAGACTTGACTTCAAATTCTCCAGGGCCTCTTCAACCGTGATGGTTTCTTCCTCAATCACTGGCTCCACGTAGCGCGGGATATTCAGGTTCCAGTCGTTCTCTTTGATTTCATCCAGTGATACGAGACGGGCAGCGCCTTCGACGTCTGTATGGTCTTTGTACCACTGGTAGATTTTGTCGACGTGCTCGGGGAGCAGTTCGTTCTGGGCACGTCCTTTTTTGAATTCTTTGGATGCGTCGACGATCAACACTTTTTTGCGGTGCTTTACGGGTTTCTTGTTCCGAAAGACCATGATGCAGGCAGCCAGTCCGGTGCCATAAAACAGGTTCGGTCCCAGGCCGATGACGGCATCGAGAATGTCCATGCCGAGCAGCTTCTGTCGGATCTTTCCTTCCGCTCCCATGCGGAAAAGGGCTCCGTGTGGCAGGACAACCGCCATGCGGCCCGTTTTCGCTGCCATTGATTTGATCATGTGCTGTACCCAGGCGTAGTCGCCGCTTTTGCCCGGAGGCATGCCAGCGAAGTTGCGTCCGTAGGCGTCGCTGGTCCAGACATCTTCGCCCCACTTTTCGAGAGAGAACGGGGGATTGGCAATCACACAGTTGTAGGTGGCCAGATTGTCTCCCGTGTGAAAAGCCGGGTGGCGGAGCGTGTCGCCGCGAACGACTTCGAAATCTTCCACGCCATGCAGGAACAGGTTCATGCGGGCGATAGCGGAGGTGGTCAGGTTTTTCTCCTGACCGTAGAGCTTGCCCCACAGCGTTTTGATATTGCCGCCCGCCTCGCGTACGTGGTGGATGGCTTCGATCAGCATGCCGCCGGTGCCGCAGGCGGGGTCGTAGATGGTTTCCCCTTCACGCGGGTCCAGGATGCGGACCATGAGACTGACAACGCTGCGTGGCGTATAGAATTCCCCCGCTTTTTTGTTAGTCGCGTCGGCGAATTTCTTGATCAGATATTCATACGACTGCCCCAGCACATCAGCGCGGGCGGATTTGTTCCCCAGTGGCAATTTGGAGAAATGCTCTAACAGATCGCGTAGCAGGGCATCTGAAAGCCGTTCTTTGTTCGTCCACTGGGCATCTCCAAAGATCCCGTAGAGCGTATCCGGATTGGCTTTCTCAATCTCACGCATGGCCCGGGCAAGCGCTTTGCCGACGTTAGAAGTCTTTTTACGAACATCTTCCCAGTGACAGTCTTCCGGGATCTGAAAGCGATGGTTTTCTGGAAAGAGGGCGTATTGCCGATCACCGTCCGATTCTGCGAGTGCCTCAGCGATTTCTTCGTCGTAGACATCAGAAATGCGTTTGAAGAACAGCAGCGGAAAAATAAACGTCTTGAAGTCCGCAGCATCGACCGGCCCGCGAAGGATATTCGCAGATTCCCAGAGGTGATTGCAGAGCTGGTTGAGTTCAAGGGATTCTTCGTGGCTCATCAGTTGTTGAGTCTAACTATTGCAGGACGAACGGGGGTATTGTAAGTCTCAATTAATATTGAGCTTAGGTCATAGTAGCGAAAACTGAAAATGGATGCTGGCAGCAACTTACGGAAAGTGTGCAGATAGTGAACAGCCTACCAAAGTCACTGGAAAATGGCAATCTGGCGAGGAGTATTGAGATCCCCCAGACGGCTGAACGTGACTGTCCCCAATTTCCCAGTTTTAAAATCAAAGGCGACCAGCATAGCTAAATTCAGACCCAAAATGAGGCATATGAATTGAGTGCTTCGATTTAGCTAATAGAGTCGCCGGTTTCTATACCTTCAGGCTCATCACATCATTCTTCAGTCTGGTAGCCCCTTCTTCATCTCCCTGGTCGCTTGTTTGGGATCGAATTTATTGGGATCAAATGAACCGCCCCATTCCATGAACTCTTCGTGACGTTCATGCTTCGGGTCGGCCAGAGCCTCCAGATACTCTGGATAGCCCCAAACCCCGCCTATGTCTTCTGGGGGACAGGCTTGCTCGCCTTCCAGGCAGAGCGGGTACTTCCTGTTCTTCTGCAGCGGAGGACGGCCTTCAAATAAGACTTCATGTTCCCAGCTATCTCCAAAGTCGTATACATACTTGAAAGAAAACCGCTTTTTTGTCCGGGGAAGAATCTGACTGAGA
>TARA_R110002111_G_scaffold79118_1_pt1 | contig 18320 bp, 16 predicted proteins | sample TARA_R110002111 | Tara Oceans TARA_R110002111 (sample SAMEA4397363) | marine metagenome | biome: Polar Biome; feature: [ZZZ] marine water layer (ENVO:01000295); material: water (ENVO:00002006), including particulate matter (ENVO:01000060) such as... | depth 199 m | reverse complement strand
CCAGTAAGTGTAATAGAAGCAATGGCTTTGGGCTTACCAATAGTGTCCACTAATGTTGGTGGTTTACCCTTTTTAATTACAGATAATGTTAATGGTTTACTTGTAGAACCTAAAAATGTAGATGCGATGGTTGATGCTATTATTCTACTGAAATCAAAAGAAGATATGAGAAAGAAAATAGTGGTTAATGCACGCTCTATGGTAGAAGATTTTACATGGAAAGCTGTAAAACCAAAATGGGAAGCGCTTTTGTCCTAAAAAAATGTTAATAATCACTAGTACTTATTATCTTTGTTGCTGAGTTTTCTCTTACAATGGCAAAAAAACATGGTATTCATTTCGAAGTTTCTGAACGCAAGATTCTACTGAGAATTTTGGATTTGGTTATGGTATACTTAGGTGTATATTGCTTGAGTCTTTACTTTGACTTTGAATATATTGTTGTAAGTACAGAGAATAGTGTAGCGTTAATTCTATTAGGTGTTTATGTCTCTATTTTTGCTACCATCTTTGAGTTATACGATTTACAAAAGGCAAGTAGACTAGATACCACCTTTAAAAATATTGTAATAACGGCCTCAACGGTAGTCTTATTTTATTTGTTAACACCTGTTTTGTCACCATTCTTGCCGATAGAGCGTATGCAAATTGTTTATCTCTATTTAACTATTGTTGTATCTATACTTTTATGGCGACTCGTTTATATAAATTTAATTGAATCTCCTCGTTTCTATAAGCGCGTTTTGTTAGTTGGAGAAGTCTCTAATATTGAGAGTATAGTTAATGCTTTAGATGCTTCTGATCCTAATTATAAAATTATTGGTTTTATTAATAGTGAAATCTCTAATTCAGAATCAGTGAAATTTAACGGTTTAAAAGAATTTGCATCAACTGATTTTTTGCAAATTATTGACAGAGAAAAAATATCTGAAATTCTAGTAGCAAGTTTCAATACGGAAGCTATCACTGCAGAAGTATATCACGATTTAATGTTGCTGTTGGAACGTGGTTTTAAAATAAGGGATTATACACAAGTTTATGAAGAACTGCTGTTAAAAGTGCCTATTCAGTTTGTAGGTAAGGATTTTTATAAGTATTTCCCTTTTAGTCGTAGTAATGAGAATAAGTTATATATCTTTTTTCATCGTGCCTTCGATGTTACATTCTCTATATTAGGTTTAATGGTTGGTGTTTTATTATTACCAATTATTTTGTTAGGAAATTTAATAGGCAACAAAGGTCCTTTATTTTATTTTCAAGAACGTGTTGGTAAAAACAGCAAATGTTTTAATATTATTAAATTAAGAACAATGGTTGTTAATGCCGAAAAAGATGGTGTTAAATGGGCCAAGAAAAATGATAATAGAATTACGAGATTTGGTATGTTTTTACGCCGATCTCGTTTAGATGAGATTCCACAATTTATTAATGTTTTAAAAGGTGACATGAGTATTATAGGACCAAGACCAGAGCGTCCTTTCTTTGTAAATGAATTATCTCGAATCATACCTTTCTATCAAACACGTCATATCATAAAACCAGGACTAACAGGTTGGGCTCAAGTGAGTACAAGATATGGTGCTTCTATAGACGAAAGTCTTACTAAACTTCAATACGATTTGTATTATATTAAACACAGAAGTATATTTTTAGACTTTAGTATTACCCTAAAAACACTTAGTACAATTCTGTACTACAGAGGTCAATAAATTGTTTTGATCTTAATTAGCTTTATTAAAGTACTTTGCTAAAAATAGATATCTTATTAATACCGAAATGAGTAAGGGTATTAAGCCAATGGCAAATACTTGCACACCACTTATCCAATGAAAAGTCATTAGGACTAACATAATTATTAAAAACTTAAGGTAACGCTTAACCCAGTTTTTAACTTGTGGTTTTAATATTTGAGCAATTACAAGAATATTAAACGGAAATGCCCATAACAAGTTATAATTTTGAGCTGTTGCAGTGTGATCTGTGGCAAACCATAAGAATAGAATCAAAATGCCAACAACACCTGTGATTCCACATATTACGGCATCTAACCATTTGCTTCTTGTGTTGTTTTTATAATCTTTATAAGTTAAAAACAAAATGCCAAGACCTAATAATCCCATTATTACTAATGGACTGAATAATAGGTTATAAGAAGAATTTGTTTCTTTTTTCTCATAAAGCGTAGAAGAACGCTTAACTAAACGCTCTGTGCCATTTAGCGTTGCGTTCTCAAAAAAAGTATGAATGTATTTTGGTAAAAACTGCTGCTCATTTGCAGTTGCTTCTCTGTCAATAACAGAGCCTAGTGCTATATCTATCCCAAAACTACCCCAAGTATTTAAACCCACATGCTCATGTATCAGAGTTCTAAAGGTTTTAACTTCAAAATTTTCAGGTAAAACAAAATCAATCTTACGGTCTGTAGCTTTTAGTGTTACATCTCTAATTTTTGTAGCACAATTATCATAGAAAAAATCGTATAAATAACGTCTATTTTCTGGTTTGTAATTGTTTTCTAAAAAGTTGAAGAGTTTCTGTTTTTCTTGTGCCGTAAAATTTAAAACTTGTTCGTTTATTGTTCTATTATAGTAAGTATAATGATAGTTAAAATCAGAAAAATTATCTCTGCTTATGAGATAGTTTAATTTTCCTTGAGCAAATTTTAAATAAAAATTTGGTGCATTAAAATCGTAAGCTCCATAACCGTAAACGACGTCTATACCTAAGCTAGTATCTTTTACTCTGAATCCATTATGGCCAAAAGCATCATTTAAAGATTCACCTGGTCCAATGGTTAAAACAGATATTTCAGCTTTAGGTGATAGTTGAATTTGTTGGGCAAATCCAAAAAATAGACTGAAAGCAAAAGCAATAAAGGTAAGTTTCAACTTCATAACAAAGATTATCTAAAGACGCTAAAATCTATTTTTAAAGAGAATACATTCGAGTATAACGCAGCACTTTGGTCTCCGATATCAGTAAAAGCATAATCAATTTGAATCCCTTTATATTTAAAACCGACACCAAAATTAGGTTGAAAAGACAATTGCTCTGAATCATCTGGCTGAATTTCATTTTGAAAGTTACCAACACCAGCTCTTAAAAAAACTAAATCGGTATAACCAAATTCAAAGCCCAAAGCAGGATCAATACTGGCAAAAGACGTAGAAATTATATCATTATTTTCAGCGAAACGCATATTTAAATTAGCTGCGGCTAATAAAGAATAATCATAACGAATTATCCATTTTTTAGACATACCTATTTGTAACTTTGGGATGGTTATTTCGGTTGTTTCTGGTAACTCTTGGTTTTGTCCTTCAACCGAACTTCGTATTTCTTCATATTTATCTTCGTCAATAGACCATGCGTTGTAAGTCGTTGTAATATCTCTAGCCATTAAACCAAATTTCCAATCGTTTTTACTTTCAAATTGAATTCCAGCATCAAGTCCAAAACCCCAAGATGATGCAAAATCTCCGATTATACGTCGTATAATTTTGGCATTAATACCATAATTTAAACCATCTAAAGGTAATTTTCGAGCATAAGAAAAGGTTAAGCCGTAATCTGCAGTAGAGAAAGTGCTTATTCTATCGTAATTAATATTGCCTTGATCATCTATTAGCTGTGTGGTATCTAAAATATCATCAACACCAAACCTAATTAATGAAATACCTAAAGCACTTTTATCGTCTAATGGCATGCCATACGCTAAGTAATTGTAATTGGCAATATTTGCAAAATAACTAGAATGCATTAAGGCGAGTTGGTTATCTTCAAGGTGTACTAAGCCAGCAGGATTCCAATATCCAGAATTTACATCGGAAGTTTGAGACACAACAGCATTACTCATACCTAATGCGGCTGCATCTACACCAATATTCATAAATTCGTTAGAATATTTTCGAGTAGATTGCGCAGAAGTAATAAGCGTACTAAGTGTTAAGAGAATTACATAGTAATTTTTCAACAGCAATATTTTTTTTACAAAGATGCACATTATTTTTCTATCTATTTAACTGTATAATAATGTACTTATTGTTTTCTTTTGTTGCAATTTGAAAAAATAATAATAATAGACACAAATACTTTTATATTTTTACAAAAACTAAGGTTATGAGTTTAAAACGACACATTCCAAATATAGTAACACTTCTGAATTTGTTTTCGGGTTGTATTGCTTTAGTATTTGCAGTTAATGGCAATTATGTTGCAGCAGCATTTTTTGTGTTTTTAGGGATATTTTTTGATTTTTTCGATGGGCTTTTAGCCCGGAAACTAAATGTACAAAGTCCGTTAGGTATTCAGTTAGACTCATTGGCTGATTTGGTGACTAGTGGAGTAGTACCCGGAGTTATAATGTTTAAGCTTATTTCTGAAGCCACAGATGCTGCAGATTTTAGTTATGCAGATAGTTGGACGACTGGTTTAGATTTACAAATATTAAACATACCAGTATTACCTTTAATAGGTTTATTTATTGCGTTAGCATCAGCTTATCGTTTAGCGAAATTTAATTTAGATGAAGATCAACAAAGCTACTTTAAAGGTCTTCCTGTTCCTGCAAATACCTTAGTCATATTATCGTTACCATTAATATTAGAATATCAGAACAATGATTTAATAAATGCTATAATAATTAATAAATGGTTCTTAATTGGTTTAACATTATTAAGTTGCTATTTATTAAATTCTAATATAAAATTGTTTGCTTTAAAGTTTAAAAATTGGGGATTTCAAGATAATGCAGTACGTTATATCTTTTTAATTTTAAGTGTGGTGCTTTTAATTGTGTTACATTTTGCTGCGATTCCTCTTATAATAGGTTTATACATTATCCTTTCTTTATTGACGAGATCTAAAATTCATTAATTCGATATTTTTTCGTTTTTTAATATTCAATTTATATAATACAACTACAATTTATGGCTTCAGGATTTTTTGCTCTACTTGATGATATAGCAGTTTTAATGGATGATGTTGCTGCAATGACAAAGATTACTACTAAAAAAACGGCAGGTATTTTAGGAGATGATTTAGCTGTTAATGCCGAAAAAGCATCGGGTTTTTTATCATCTCGCGAAATCCCTGTGTTATGGGCAATTACCAAAGGTTCCTTTTTAAATAAGTTGATTATTCTGCCTTTAGCGTTTTTGATGAGCGCTTTTTTACCATGGTCGGTGATTGTAGTATTGGTTCTTGGTGGCTTATACTTAGCATATGAAGGTGCCGAAAAAATATATGAAGTTTTTGTGCCTCATAAAAAAACAGAAACAGTTGATCTTAAAAAAGATTATACAGAAGAAGAACTATTAGACTTAGAAAAAACAAAGATTAAATCTGCGATTGTTACAGATTTTATTCTATCAGTAGAAATTGTAATTATTGCTTTGGGCTCAGTGGTTAATGAGCCACTAACAACTCAAATCATTGTGGTTTCTATAGTAGCTTTAATTGCTACAGTTGGTGTTTATGGTATTGTAGCGATGATTGTTAGAATGGATGATCTGGGTTTAAAATTAATTAGTAAGAGCAATGGCAGTAAAGGTGTTTTGTTTGCAATCGGAACATTTTTAGTTTGGGCATTACCAAAACTCATAAAAAGTTTATCTGTTATAGGTACTATTGCCTTAATATTGGTTGCTGGTGGAATTTTTGTTCATAATATTGAATATTTCCATCATTTCTTAGAACAAATTCCTGCAATTATAAGAGACTTTATAGTAGGATTAGCAGTTGGTGCTGTTTGTTTAATTGTAGTTAAAGCATTTAAAATGATTTTTTTTAGAAAAAGTTTGAATCATTAAAAATTATAAGCGTTAATTTGTAAAATAACTTGTAGAATTTAGAATTGGTTAATAGCAGAGCCTCAGTTATCTAATATCAATTATTAGATAGCATTAAATCAAAGCGAGTAAAAAATGAAAAAATTTAAACTTAAAGAGTTACTAAAAGTATTTTTATTTCTAATGGTAATTCAGTTTATTATTGGTGTAGCAGAAATTTTGTTATCCCAAGCACAAAGCGAATTATCTTCAATAACATCTTTATTAGTTAGAATCTGTAGTTATCCTATGAGTTTAATTGATAGTGATTTACCATTCTTTGTCTCAGAAAACTTATTTATGATTGGCTTATATTGGATGATAAATCTAATGATTCAATCAGTAATTCTGTATTTAATTTTGGTTGTAATTAATAAGATTAGAGAGAAGTAAGCAGATTAAAACTCTAATTTCTTCTTACGAAGTTCAAAATTCTGACCTAAATAAACCTTACGTACCATCTCATCACTAGCTAGTTCTTCTGGTTTACCAGCTTTAAGTATATTACCTTCAAACATTAAATAAGTTCTGTCTGTAATTGCTAAGGTTTCTTGTACGTTATGGTCGGTAATTAATATGCCAATATTCTTTTTGGTTAATTTAGCGATAATACGCTGAATATCTTCTACAGCAACAGGATCGACTCCTGCAAAAGGTTCATCTAAGAGAATAAAGCTAGGGTCAGTTGCTAAGGCACGAGCAATTTCTGTTCGTCTTCGCTCACCTCCAGACAGTAAATCACCTCTACTAGTTCTTATATGACCTAATCCAAATTCCTCTATTAATGATTCCATTTTATGGTGTTGCTCTTTCTTACTTAATTTAGTAAGTTGTAAAACACTTAAAATATTATCTTCAATACTTAATTTTCTAAATACAGAGGCTTCTTGAGCTAAATAGCCAATACCATTTTGAGCACGTTTATACATTGGGTATTTTGTAATGTTGGTGTCATCTAAAAAGATGTTTCCTCCATTAGGTTTAATAATACCAACAATCATGTAAAAAGAAGTTGTTTTACCCGCTCCATTAGGGCCTAATAATCCAACAATTTCACCTTGATTAACTTCTAGTGAAACATCTTTTACTACTTTTCGTCCGTTGTAGGACTTCATTAAATGTTCTGCTCGTAACTTCATATATGGTCTAAGAACGCTAAAATTAATAAAATCATATCTATTCAGTTGGCTTTCGTAATCATTTATTAAAAGTTTAACCTTGTAAATGTTTACTCCAATAATGGTTTAAGCACGTTTTTCTTTTCTTTTCTGATTTCTAACCACAGCTGCAGAAATATAAATACTTACTTGATATAATATTAATATAGGAATAGCAACAATAACTTGGCTAGCAATATCTGGAGGTGTAATAACTGCAGATAATACTAAGACTATTACTAAAGCGAATTTTCTGTACTTCTTTAAAATTTGAGGTGTTACCAATCCTACTTTAGTTAAAAAATAGATAATTATTGGTAGTTCAAAAACAAAACCAGAGGCTAAAGCTGAAGAACGCACTAAGGCTATAACTGAGCTAATATCAAACTCATTAGAAATTTCGTCGCTAATCTGATAATTAGCTAAGAAATTTATAGATAATGGAGTAACAATATAATACCCAAAAAGGACACCTAAAAAGAATAATAAAGAAGCGACAATAATAAAACCTCTAGAGTTTTTACGCTCACTAGGTTTTAATCCTGGACTAATAAAACTCCACAATTGATAAAGTACATAGGGAAAAGAGACTATAAAGCCAGCATAGATAGACGTCCAAATATGTGCCGAAAACTGACCAGCAAAAGTTCTACTCTGAATGATAAAAGGAAACTCTGTCGCACAAAACGTAGTGTCTGTCATTCCAAAAAATTGAGATACTTTACAAAGTCCTTCATAAGTTGGGAAGTTCATGTGAGTTGGCCCAAAAATGATATCAAAAATAAATTTCTTAAAAATGAAAGCTAAAATCGCTGCGATTGCAATACTAATTGTAGCTCTAACTAAATGCCATCTTAATTCTTCGAGATGATCTAAAAAAGACATCTCATCAATATGTTTTTTCGCCATTATATAATGCCTTCTTTTATTAAATCATGGAGATGAACAACTCCTGCATACTCTCCGTTGTGTTCTACTAATAATTGAGAAATACCAAATTGCTCCATCAGCTCTTTTGCATCAACAGCCATAGCATCTTCGGCAATGCGTCTAGGGTTGTTGCTCATAATATCTTTGGCTTTTAAATTGGTAATAGTATCACTTTTGCTCAACATACGCCTTAAATCACCATCTGTTATAATTCCAACAATTTTGTCGTTTTCTACAACAGCAGTTACACCAAGCATCTTTTCAGTAATTTCTACAATAACTTCTTTTAAAGACGTTTCTAAACCAACTTGTGGTTTTTGGTTTTGCGAAGATAAATCGTTTACTCTTAAGTATAGACGTTTACCAAGTGCACCACCAGGATGATATTTAGCAAAATCTTTACTCGAAAACCCACGTAATTCTAATAAGCAAACTGCTAAAGCATCTCCCATTACCAACTGAGCAGTTGTACTCGTTGTTGGTGCTAAATTATTTGGACAAGCTTCTTGAGCTACGTATGCATTCAAAATATAATCTGCTTGCAAACCTAAAAACGACTCTTTATTGCCAGTAATTGCAATCATTTTGTTGTTGGCGTTCTTAATAAGTGGTACTAAAACTTTAATTTCTGGTGTGTTTCCGCTCTTAGAAATGCAGATCACAACATCATCTTCTAGCATTAATCCAAGATCTCCATGGATAGCATCCGCTGCATGCATAAAAACCGCAGGAGTACCTGTAGAATTAAGGGTTGCGACGATTTTGTTAGCTATAATAGCGCTCTTGCCAATACCTGTTATAATTACACGACCTTTGGATTTATAAATCAACTCCACAGCGTCTGCAAAATCTTCAGTTAGTAAATCTGATAAATTATTTATAGCTTTACTTTCTAATTGTATCGTAGTTTTCGCTGTTTTTAAGATAGATTGCTTTGTGTTCAAAACTTATTATTTATTGAGTTTCTTAGATATAAAGAATTTGTTATCTTTAAAGTTGTTGCAAATGTATATAAAATACCAATAGGGATTAATGAGTATTGCAGAAATTGACTTACACTCCGCATTAAAAAAGCATTTTGGATTTTCACAATTCAAGGGGCTTCAAGAAGAAGTAATAAAGAACGTCGTAGCTGGTAATAACACTTTTGTTATTATGCCAACTGGTGGTGGTAAATCTTTATGTTATCAGCTACCAGCTTTAATTGCTGAAGGTACTGCTATTGTAGTATCTCCACTTATTGCTCTGATGAAAAATCAGGTTGATGCCATAAGAGCAGTATCTGAGCATGAAGGTGTTGCCCATGTTTTAAATTCATCTTTAAATAAAACAGAAGTTGCTCGTGTTAAAGATGATATTACTAGTGGGATTACAAAATTATTATATGTAGCACCAGAATCGTTAACGAAAGAAGAGTATGTAGACTTTCTAAGAACAGTTAAAATTTCATTCATGGCTGTTGATGAAGCGCATTGTATCAGTGAATGGGGACACGATTTTAGACCAGAATACAGAAATTTAAAAACGATAATTAAACGTATTGGAGATGATATTCCGATTGTTGGTCTTACTGCAACGGCAACTCCAAAAGTGCAAGAAGATATTTTAAAAAGTTTAGGAATGCCTAATGCGGTTACTTTTAAAGACTCATTTAACAGGCCTAATCTTTATTATGAAGTACGACCAAAAACAAAAACTGTAGATGCAGATATTATTCGTTTTGTAAAACAGAACGAAGGAAAATCTGGAATTATATATTGTTTAAGTAGAAAGCGAGTTGAAGAATTAGCGCAAGTACTTCAAGTTAATGGTGTAAAGGCCGTTCCTTATCATGCTGGTCTCGATGCTAAAACTAGAGTGAAGCATCAAGATATGTTCTTAATGGAAGATACAGATGTTGTGGTTGCTACTATTGCATTTGGGATGGGAATTGATAAACCAGATGTACGGTTTGTTATTCACCATGACATTCCTAAAAGTATAGAAAGTTATTATCAAGAAACTGGTAGAGCAGGTAGAGATGGAGGCGAAGGTCATTGTTTAGCTTACTATGCTTATAAAGATATTGAGAAACTAGAAAAATTTATGGCAGGTAAGCCTGTCGCAGAGCAAGAAATTGGTCATGCACTATTACAAGAGGTTGTTGCTTTTGCCGAAACTTCGGTATCTAGACGTAAGTTTATACTGCATTATTTTGGTGAAGAATTTGATAATGAAACAGGCGAAGGAGGAAATATGGATGATAATGTGCGCCATCCTAAAAAGCAAGTTGAAGCTAAAGACGATGTTCGTATTTTATTAGATACTGTAAAGAAAACCAACGAAAAATATAAAGCAAAGGATTTAGTGCAAGTACTTGTAGGTAATCCTAATGCACTTATTTCTTCTCATAAAACAGATTTACAAGAATTTTTTGGTGTTGGTAAAGCTAAAGATCCTAGATATTGGATGGCACTAATTCGCCAAGTGATTGTGGCGCGCTATCTAAAGAAAGATATAGAAACATACGGAGTTTTAAGACTAAGTAAAAGTGGACTAGATTTTATAAAGCAACCAGAATCCTTCATGATGGCAGAAGACCATGTGTATGATATAGATTCAAATGACAGCATTATCACCAATTCAAAAGGAGGTGGAGCCGTATCAGATGAAAAATTAATGGGAATGCTTAAAGATTTACGTAAGCGTAATGCCAAAAAATTAGGAGTCCCACCATTTGTTATTTTTCAAGATCCTTCACTAGAGGATATGGCATTAAAATATCCTATTACTATAGAGGAATTATCTAATGTACACGGAGTAGGAGATAGTAAAGCTAAAAAATATGGTAAAGATTTTGTAGGATTAATTGCTGATTATGTTGAGGAAAATGATATTCTGAGACCAGATGATATGGTGGTGAAATCAACAGGAACAAACTCTGCTATTAAATTGTATATCATACAAAATGTAGATAGAAAATTACCGTTAACTGATATTGCTTCTTCTAAAGGGATGGAAATGAAAGCCTTTATTAAAGAAATGGAATCGATTGTATTTTCTGGCACTAAATTGAATATTAATTATTGGATAGATGACCTTTTAGACGAAGATCAACAAGAAGAAATTCATGATTATTTTATGGAATCTGAAAGTGATAAGATTGACGATGCTATTGAAGAATTTGATGGTGACTATGATGATGAAGAGCTGCGCTTATACCGAATTAAATTTATGAGTGAAGTGGCGAATTAATATTCGGTTTTAAGAAAACACTAAAATAAAAGCTAATTTAATTTTATCAATTAGAGTCCGTTCATTGAATACATATTCAGTAAACTGACTCTAATTGATGTTTTATATTTATTCTTCCTCGTCAGAAATCTCAACAACGACATTTTTAGTAAACAAAATATCGTGCTTTTTAACTTGGATTTGAATACTTCTAAGTGAAGCATCTTCCAACCTCTTTACATCACTCTCTTCAATCTGAAAATCAATTTTAGTAACGTTTCTTCCTTTAATAGGTGAACTTTCAGATTCAAATTCTGGCATGTCAGATTCTAACTGAAGGTTAAAATCATCTCCAATGAATGAAAGTTTTGCTCCAGTTTTGGACTTTACAGATAATTGACCTACAATAACAGTTTGAAAAAAGAAATATCCGCCTAATTCATTTAATCCTGCAAATAGCACATTATTTTCTGCAACACCAAAGGGATTGTTTTCTACATCATTTATTATAGCTTCAACAGAATCATTAGATTTCGATTTTGTTTCAGAAGTTTTGTTTCCAAAGAGTTTAGATAAAAATGCCATGTATATTTTTTTTCAAAACTAAATAAAATAACATGAAACTGAAATCAAATTTGAACTTGTATTTATTTCGATTTCAATTTCAGATTCAATTTCAAGTTAACTTTCTTATCTTTGCATCCTTAAACAAAAGAAAACACAATGCAAGACGGTTTATACGCAAAATTCAACACTTCAAAAGGTGAGATATTAGTAAATTTAGAATTCGAAAAAGCTCCAGGAACAGTAGGTAACTTTGTAGCATTAGCGGAAGGAAATTTAGAAAACTCTGTTAAGCCTCAAGGAACTCCTTATTATGATGGCTTAAAATTTCATAGAGTAATTCCAGATTTCATGATTCAAGGTGGTTGTCCACAAGGAACAGGAACAGGTAATCCAGGTTATAAATTTGATGATGAGTTTCATCCAGATTTAAGACACAGTGGTCCTGGTGTATTAGCTATGGCGAATTCTGGACCAGGAACTAATGGTAGTCAATTTTATATTACACATATTGCAACAGATTGGTTAGATAATAAACACACTGTTTTTGGTAATGTTGTTGAAGGACAAGATATTGTAGATGCTATTGCGCAAGGAGATACTATTGAGAGTATCGAAATTGTAAGACAAGGTGACGCTGCGGAAAAATTTAATGCTATTGAAGCGTTTAGAACATTTGAAGGTTCTAGAGAAAAACGCATCGCAGCAGAACGCGAAGCAGCAAGAGCTGAGTTAGATAAACTGGCAGGAGGTTTTGAAGAAACTAAGTCTGGGTTACGTTACCAAATTATTCAAAAAGGTGAGGGTAAAAAGGCTGAAAAAGGAAATATGGTGTCTGTACATTACAAAGGTCAATTGGCTGATGGAACTGTTTTTGATTCTTCATACAAAAGAAATTCTCCTTTAGATTTTCAAGTAGGTGTTGGTCAGGTAATTTCTGGTTGGGATGAAGGCATTTGTCTTTTAAACGTAGGTGATAAAGCACGTTTTGTGATCCCTAGCGATTTAGGATATGGTTCTGCTGGTGCAGGAGGTGTAATTCCACCAAACGCAACATTGGTATTTGATGTAGAGTTAATGGATGTTAAGGGATAATATTTAGCATTTTACAGTAACAAAATAGAAAAAAAATCGTCTCACTTATAGTGAGACTTTTTTTTGCTTATAACCCAACCAAACACTTTATTCATCATGAAATTAAAGATACTTTTTTTATTAGTTACAGTATTTTTTGTAGTTTTTAATTGCTCTAACCCTATAGAATATTCAGAAGCATTTAAAAAAGAAACTTCAGGTAATTACCTTTACAACCAAGATGACTTAATTGAAGTTTATTATGAAAATAACCAATTGATGCTTAATTGGAGAGGAGGAAAGATAGCGCCTGTAGTTATAGATACTAACGAGTTTTTTGTAGCAGACATGTATAAGAAGTTTCATTTTGTACAGCATCCAGAAACTAAACAACGCTATTTATCTGCAATATCAGAAGAAGATGAGCAACATATTACCTATGATTATTTAAAAGCTCCTAAAGGTTATAAAACACCTAGTTTACATCTAAAAGAAGGGAATTACGAAAAAGCACTTGCAGGTTATTTAGAAATCAAAAAGCAAGATTCTACAAGTAGTTTTATAAAAGAAAGAAGCTTTAATAGTATGGGGTATAAACATATAAGAAAACATGAATTTGACAAAGCTATCGGAGTTTTAAAACTTAATGCAGGTTTACATCCTAACAGTGCTAATGTATACGATAGTTTAGCTGAAGCTTATTTGTTAAATGGAGACAGTTTAAATGCCTACAATAACTATAAAAAAACATTAGAGATCTTTCCAAGTAATAAAAGAGCTCAAGAATTTATTGTTAATTATACAGCTAAATCCTCAAAATAAAAGCTCGAATATTAGAGATTTAGCAATTATTAGAAATTACTCTAATTATTTGGAATTAAATGATTTATATTTTTTTCCTTTGAAAGAAATTTCATAATAAAATAGAAGTGATTAGTGTAAAGGAAACCAAGTTGTATGATGAAGTTATTAAAGAGATAAACTACAATTTTGGAGATGTTTTTGTTTTTGATGGCTTTATAATTTCGGAGGTAAAAGAAGGTATTAGTTTTTCTTGGCAAGACCACGCCAAAAGTATTACTGATGATGTCTTTGAATTTACAAAAACAAAAGGAGATGAATTAATACTTATATCTCATAGAATTCATTCGTATTCGGTTGTACCCACAGATTGGCTTAAGTTTTTTGGAAAAAGCTTTAATCTAAAAGGTTATGGTGTTGTGTCAAATAATAATTTGAGCTTAGTAAATATAGTAGTCGAAAATTTATTTTTTAAAAAGAGAATTAGGCGTTTTTTTTCAATTGAAGCGGCAGTGCAATGGGCAAAGAATTACGAACTGGTTGAATATGAGGATTAAAGCTTTTAATTCACTTGATTAAAATAAGAAATTAAAAATCTACATGAATTATTTAAGATTTTGATATTTTAAATATTTTATGATTACTTTGTTAATACATTACCCAAACAAAACTATGCACAGCGCTAGATATAAAGATCTATATAAGGAAGTATTAAAGGAATTTAATTACAGATTCGGGAATGTTTTTGTTTTTGAAGGATTCATTATCTCAGAAATTAATGAAGGTGTTAGTTTTTCGTGGGAGGAACATGCTCAGCGTATTGTTAGGGACGTTACTGATTTTACTAAATGCGATGGTGGTAATTTAGTATATCTCTCTCACAGAATTCATTCTTATTCTTTAGTGCCGAATGATTGGCTTAAATTTTTCAGAAATAGTTTTGAATTAAAAGGTTATGGCGTTATTGGCTACAATAAACTAAGTTTTGTAAATACGGTTATAGAGAATTTATTCTTCAAGAAAAAAATAAGACGTTTTACCACTCTTGAAGCCGCTGTAGATTGGGCAAAAAGCTTTGATGTTGTTGAGGTTAAAAGCTGATGTATTATTTTTCTATCTAAAATATTATCTATTTCCTGCAGTAATCTAACCGTTTCAAATAATGTCTCAATTAATTTTGGATAGTGTAAGTTGTCTTCTAAGCTTTAGATTCTAAATTTCTAGATTATATAAAAGTAGTTTTAACAGTCATTGGTTTGATTTTTTTTAATTTTATAGAAACCAAAAAAATCACAATCTTATGAAACAACTATTACTCAATTTATTTACTATTTTTAGCTTTGTCGGCATGCTTTCGGCACAAGGGTATACCACACCAGATACAGGTTCAACCTTTACTTTAGACGATCTTGTTACAGCAAGTCCTACGACTATTTCAGTATCAGGTACTACCTATACTTTAATAGATGATCTTACCATTTCTGCTACAGACGCTCTTAATATTAGTACTGATGTAACTTTAGAAATTGGTGCAGATATTAGAATTACGGTTTTTGGAGCATTTAACGTAAATGCAGACAATGCTATTTTTACAGCGATTGATACTAATACACCTTATGATGGCTTTAGATTTGAAGAGTTTTCTGTTATTAACATTCAAAATGCAACCATTCAATATGGAGGTGGATTACGTGTGCTTACTGAAACATTTACTATTGATAATTGTTTAGTGACTAATAATGTTGCAGGTGTATCTACTGGAGCAGTTATTTCTTTGTCTAGAGGTATGGCTCAAATTACTAACAATACTATCACTTTTAATCAAACGGCAGCCATTAGTTCTGGTGCTAATAGTGCGGTATCTCCTTATATTTTTAACAATTATATCGAAGGAAATAACCAAGCGAATTCTAACCGACCTCAAATTAACATGGGAACAACGATGGTTGATAATCCTATTCAAATTATTCAAAATACGGTAAAAGGCGACCGTGCTTTAGACATGGTTGGAGGTATTGCAGTTTCTAATTTTGTTGGTGGAGTAATCAACGCAGTTATTGATGATAATACTATAGTAGATAACCGTTATGGTATTGCCATACTTGGAGACAATGCTTCTGGTTTTGTTAGAAATAATATTATTGAAGATAATAATACACAAGGCAGTCCTAACCTTGGCGGAAGCGGTATTTCATTAAACGCATCATCAGAAGGGATGGATATTATTGCTAATGGTAATCAGATTCGTAGAAATTTATGGGGAATTACACTTCAAGGAGAATCTGCAATTAACCTCGGTGATAATGCCAGTAATGTGGGGCAGAATGTCTTTTCAGAGAATGGTAATGGAGGAGTTGTATATGCTTTATATAACAATACAGATAATGCAATAACTGCAATGCATAACTGTTGGGACGAAAATAATGCGCCAAACACATTGGCAGATGCTGAAGCTGTTATTGTACATCAGAATGATATAGGGTCATTAGGATTAGTAACTTTTGATCCGGTAAATTGTGGGTTTTTAAGTGTAGACGATTTGGCTTTAAATGAAATCACTATGTACCCTAATCCTACTTCTGGTCAGTTTAGTGTAACAAACAATGTATCATTTAATCAAATGAATATTTACAGTATTGATGGCAAATTAATCATACAAAAAAGCCTTCAAATTGGAGCCAATATGTTTAACCTAAATTTAAATTCTGGTATTTATTTATTAGAATGTCAGGGTGAAAATAGCAAAGCAATTAAGAAGCTTGTAGTTAAATAGTTCTTTTTAATGCATCAAATTTAAAAGCTCCATCTTTACGACGGAGCTTTTTTTTTACAGAAGTTAAATTTTATTGTTTCAACATTATTTACTGTGTAAATGAATCGTTTGAATAGCTCTTGGTGCAATTTTAGTAGTGAAAGTATTTGTTTCTAATGTTAATGATAATTGAAGAGCCTCATCGTTTTTGTTAAAAACAACAATAGCAATTGAGCCATCAGTATTTTTTGCAGCCGTATAGATTAGTCCTTCTATTTCTTTTCCTTTTAAACCAATTCTTCGCGCATCAGGACGAATAAACTTACTAAAATGACTTAACAAATAATAGAGTGGAGTATAGATAACTTCATCAGTAACCGGATTAATAAGTACAGGAGCACTATTGTAGTTATTATAAGGGTTTGGTTGGCCTTGATTGCTAAGAATACTGCACCACTCAATGTAACCTTGAGTGCCATGGTTTAAGTCTGTAATGATATCGTAAGTATAAGTTTCAAAAGGCACAAAAGTTCCGGCATAGTCTGTACTTGCTCTCCAATATTGTCCTATAGGATCATTGGCATCTATATCTATGCTAGATTCTGTATGAATCATGCCTTTGTTTGGCCAGTTGTTTTGTAATTCAGTTAATTCCTTGGCATAATAATTATTAGCTTTTAGCTCAGAATTTGTATACCAATGAAATGCAGTTCCCCAAGCATATTTAGACGCTTCAGGATCTTCGTAAGTCTTTGCAACGTAATCGTTCATAGTCGATTTATTGTGATCGTAAATTAGCACACGCAATCCAGATTCTAAATCGTTAAGATTAAGGTGACCATCTTTTACAAGTTGAGGACCAAGATGATCTTTTAAAAAATCTCTTCCTTGTTCTGGCGTAAAACCATTACTATCCCATTGTGCATTATGAGCATGCAGTGGCTCGTTTTGCGGCGTAATTCCCCAAAGAGTAATACCTTGTTCTTTATAAGCGCTCACATACTTTGATATGTATTTTGCCCATATACCATAATATTCAGGACGTAAACTTCCGTTAGTCATCTCTGCAGTTTCACCTGTTTTCATCCATGATGGAGGACTCCAAGGAGAGGCAATAATTTTAAAGTCTGCACCAGGAATACTTGATGCTTCTAATATCATAGGAATAATATCATAACTAGGTTCAACAAGTTCAATACCACGAACCTGATCATTCTCTTCACCACTAAAACCTTTCATATCTTCATGCACGCTAAAAGTTGAAAGATCTTCATCACCTTCTTCAACGTAGGTGTAGTGATTGTTTGAATAATCACTACTATTAATATGAGTTCTTGTAAGCGTAAAACCGGCACCTTCTGTTGGGCTGAAAAGTTTGGTTAAAACATCTTTACGAGTATCTACAGGAATAGTGGCTAGATTCCATGCTGAAGATTCTGTAAACGAAGCACCAAAACCGTAATATTTTTGAAATTCTTCATTAGGAAGCACTTCGATACTTACGTTTTTTAATTCTGAAGAAGTTGTCTCAGATTTATCACTTGAAATTAATTTAAGATTGTCACCAGCTTGTGAGGTTTGATACACTTCAGATACAAACTCTTGATATGCATTTTTAGGTGCGCAACCAACTAACACAAATGCTATAAGTAGAAACTGCCAATATGAAATTTTTGTAACAGGTTTATTTGAGTGAAATTGAGCCTTGTTGTTTTCCCTCTGCGCTTTGATGTTATTGATACTCATTGTTTTTAAATTCAGATTATTTGTTCTCGTCTTTTTTATATCTCTTAATGTGAGTATCATTGCTAAAATTAAAAGTACCATTGAAACAATGCCTCCAAAAGGTCCTTTTTTAAGATCATTAAAATCGAGTTCAGTAATATTATAAATCATCAGTATGGCACTTGCGATAATTATAAAATATATAAAATACTTTTTTTTCATTTTTAGTTTGTGTATTATACTGAAATAGGTTGACCTTTTTTGGTTATTATTTCC
>TARA_R110002111_G_scaffold262728_1_pt1 | contig 18322 bp, 15 predicted proteins | sample TARA_R110002111 | Tara Oceans TARA_R110002111 (sample SAMEA4397363) | marine metagenome | biome: Polar Biome; feature: [ZZZ] marine water layer (ENVO:01000295); material: water (ENVO:00002006), including particulate matter (ENVO:01000060) such as... | depth 199 m | reverse complement strand
CAACTGCACGCCCACATCTCGGGTTTTAATTTGGAAGGGGTATAATTATACTGAAACACGTACAATGCCTCAATATGTTGTTAATCAAAAAGATCCTGCGCGATGGCAAAAAACACCACCTGCTTTTATGGATGGTATTGAGCCACATTGGAATGAAATAAGACCGTTTGTTATGGATTTCGCAGCGCAGTTTAAACCTATTCCACCACCTGAGTTTTCAATGGATAAAAACGCTTTATTTTACAAAGAATTAAAAGAAGTTTATGACATCAGTAATGCCATTACAAAAAATGGTGATGCTTCAGAAGAAGTAGAAATTGCCCAGTTTTGGGATTGTAACCCTTATGTTTCTGTTACCAGAGGACATTTAATGTTTGCGGTAAAAAAGATTACTCCAGGAGCACATTGGATTGGTATTTGCAAGATTGCATGTAACAAGTCTAATTCAAATTTTGACGATACCATTTTTGCTTATACTAAAACCTCTATTGCTATTGCTGATGCTTTTATAAGTTGTTGGGATGAAAAATACCGATCTAATTTAGTGAGACCAGAAACATTAATCAATAATTATTTTGATGAAAATTGGAAACCTATTTTACAAACGCCACCTTTTCCTGAATATACGAGTGGGCACTCTGTAGTTTCTGGTGCTGCAGCAATAATATTAACTTCAATTTTTGGTGATAATTTTGCTTTTGATGATGATACTGAAGTGAGGTATGGATTACCTATAAGAAGTTTTGAATCATTTAATAAAGCTGCTGATGAAGCTGCTTTAAGTAGAATGTATGGTGGTATTCATTACAGAGCAGCAGTTGAAGTTGGTCTAAGACAGGGTAGAGATTTAGGGAGTTTTGTGATTGAAAACCTTAAAATGAAAGTCAATTAATAACTATTTCATCAATCAATAATTTTGATGTTTTTCCAGAACGGATTATGCCACTACCTCAAGGAGAACTAATCAATGAAGAAGCAAGGCATCGGTACAACGATAACACTGGAATCAAGAAAATATTTCAGCGCAATAATCGAAATGTGAAAGTCACTATTACCGATAATTACAAATTAATATTAAAGAACCAATAATTTAAAAAAACTTACAAAATGAAAAATCAACTTTTAGTAATCCCCTTTTTATTCGTTTCCATATTTATAAATGCACAAAACATGATAGTTATGGACACGATTTACGCTAACAATTATAAAAATGTAGCGCTCTTTTTTCCGCAGCCCATCCGCCAAGGAATTACTGGTGCTGAAAACTTTGTGTTCACATATAACAGAGAAAAAGAGCAATATTTTGGATTGTTGCAAGCCGCTCCAGGAACGGAAAGTAATTTGTTGACCATCACCAATGATGGCCAGGTATATGCCTATATCTTAAAATATGCAGATGAACTCCCAAAGCTCAATTATTTTATTCCTGAAGTAAAAAGTATTGGGAATGAAAAGCCGGAGATTAAAACCCAAAAAAACATAAAGAAAGCTATAGACTCATACAGAGATAGAACCGCTTACTTTGAACGTTTTAGTGCCTATATTTTGAAGACAAGGTTTGAGCCATTGTCAACAAAACGAAAAAAAGGCATACGATACAATTGCAAGAGGTCGTATACCAAGCCAATGAAGTGTATCTGGTCATAGAGATCAAAAATAAATCTGGGGTTGATTTTGAAATAGATTATCTGAATATTTATAGAACTAATGGTAACAATAAGCGAAAAGCCTCTTTTCAAAAGCTGCAGCAAAAAGCCATTTATAAATACAAGATGCCGCATATCATTAAGAATGGAGAACGGCAACGTTTTGTGTATGTGCTTCCTAAATTTGTATTGGGCACTAATGAAAAATTACTCTTGGAATTACAAGAATTAAAGGGTAGTAGACGGATTGAATTATCTAATAAATAAAAGGAATCTAAACTCTTAGGTATACAAAGAAAATGTTTCAACACCTTCTGTGATTATAGAGGGTGTTTTTTGTAAATACTAGTAAAAGCTTTATTAAAGAACAACCTATACAATTCCATTCAGTTTTTCGTTTGATCTTAAGAATTAAACTTATTTCTCAAAATTTCCATATCCTTACTCACTTTCATATCCAAAATCTTCGCGTAATGTTGTGTAGTCTTAAGATTGGTATGACCAAGCATTTTACTAACGGATTCTATTGGAACACCATTTGTTAGAGTTACTGTAGTCGCAAAGGTATGTCGTGCTAAATGAAAAGTGAGGTTTTTGGTAATGCCTGCCAAAGTAGCAATCTCTTTTATGTACGCATTCATTTTTTGATTGCTGAGTACAGGTAGGACTAAATCTTTTTCTTTCAGCAGCTCGTTGTCTTTGTATTTTTCGATTATGGCTTTGGCAATGGGTAAAATCGGGATATTACTTCTGGTATCGGTTTTAGAGCGTTTTGTTTTTACCCATTCTTCACCATCCGCACCTAAAACGATGTCACCTCTATTTAATTTTTTGACATCGGCATATGCCAGACCAGTGAAACAGCAAAAGATAAAAATATCGCGAACTTAATCCAATCGTTCCATTTTCAACTCAAGATTTATGATTTTTTGAATTTCTTCCTCAGTCAGAAATTCACGCTCTACAATTTTGAGTTTGGCTTTCCAATGCAAAAAGGGATCTTTGTCAATCCAATCGTTGGCGTGAGCAATGTGTATAATCTTTTTAAAATTAGTGATGTACTTTATGGCAGAGTTGTGCGCACAATTCCGAGTGGTTTTTAGATAGTATTCAAGACCTGTATGAATTTATGATCCACATCTTTTACAGGAACATCATTTTTCTTGTATTTCTTCTTAATAAAGTCTGCTACGTGTTTTTTACAAGTGCGATAGCGCTCAGCTGTTCCGGCAGCGAAATCCTTTCCAATTAGACTTTCAACTTCGTCATTATGCTCTTGAAAGATTTCTAAAAGCATTTTTTTTGTTTTTTCTTTGCCTAAGTATACATCGCGTAATTGAGTTGCGGTGTACATTGTTCCATCTCGTTGAAGTTTTTGTTCTATGGTGTAAATTTTATTTTTAATAAAGTCAATTTCTCTATTTATTTCTTGATTCTCTGGCGAGTTGCCTAATGCTTTCTGCGATCTAGTATTCCATAAATCAATATGTACTTTTCGATTAATACTGCACTCAGCCCGCTTACCATCTAGGGTTATACGGAGGTAGATATTACTATATCCCTGAGGATTAGCCTTACTTTTTTTGATATAAAATAATATGGAGAGTTGAACTGACACCGAATGAATTTAAAATTTACTTCAATGTAGTGAAAAATAAATGAACTACCCCGAGGCAGAGCCATCGAGGAATTCTTTAGATTAAATCGATACTATTTTAAATAATTGAATATCAATTATTTAACACCCATTCGGTGTCAGTTGGATGAAGATTTTAAGTAACACCGAATTAGCCCCTTTTTAACAGTACTTTAACAATCATTACATTGTTTAATGTATTTTATTGATGTTTGGTACAAAATAATTCATCGATTCTTAATTATTCTGTTTTTTCAATTACTTTTTTTAGAATTGTATTTATACTTAAAATGCTTTAACTTTCCTTACTAAATGATATCTATTGATGGATGAAAATGGTACATGTTATAACAAATATCTAAAGGCTTTACAAAGTTCTACTTTTTTTAAGGATGCTTCTGAATAATCAGTGCGCCTATTATTGAGCATGTTTAAGTATGAAAAATGGAAAGTAAAAGCTTTAAAAATAGCTCAGAAGTATCATCAACTTTTCATTTAATTGTTTCAGGAAGACTTAAAGTATTCAAATCCACCAATACCGAGACAGTTAGGGAACATACTGTTTTTGTATTATCCGCTGGAGATGTTTTTGATGTTTTGTCCTTGTTAGAAACTAAATCACATGACGTTTATTGGGAAAAATAGGACAACTTAGAAATATTAAAAATACTTATGGAGCAAATGCGTAATTGGATCAATAATGACCCTTTAATGCATAAACTCATATTTTATTATTTAGGAGAAATTATGCAGTAACTTATGGATGTCGCTAAAGACGTTACATTGTATAGTACGCTTGTGCGACTTTCAAGTTTACTTACTTAAAAAAATAAACGGAGAAAAACGAAAGCCAGAATTAATCAACAATCTACCTAATGAAGATATTGCTGGTTTAATTAGTATTAAAAGAGCTATTATGAGCATGCATATTCGTTTGAGAAAAACAAATAGAAAACACTAATAGAAAAAATAAAACAATAAAATTGTACTGTTTATATATGTGTTGTGGTTTCATATGATACAAAAATAGCTACTAATTAGTTATTGCTTTTTCACTAATCTATTTTCTTTAGATACTAGTTTTATTTTATGCATACCAAGAGCTAAACCTAAGTTAATGGGTAAATGGTTAATTTAAAACAAACGTTTGTTCTATTAAAGAAAATATTTAATAATAAAATTTACAAATAATGAATTTAATATACTATTTTTACAACACAAACGATTGTTTAATTTTGAATTCAACTGGCCTATTAAAGCAATATTTTATATTTTGAAAAAACATATCAAAGCTACAGTATCTATTTGTTTTCTGTGTTTTATATCATCAATGATTTATGGGCAATCTTCAAGACAAATACACACAATTAATGAAGGATGGAAATTTGGCAATAGAGGTATTGCTTTTGGTCAGCATGATTTCTTTGTAGATGATTCTTCTTGGGAAAGTATAAATATTCCGCATACATGGAATGCAAAAGACCCTTTCGATGATAAAAAAAGCTACAACAGAGGTATAGGTTGGTACAGAAATACGATTCAACTTTCTAAAGAAGACTTGAAGAACAAAAAAGCTTTTTTACATTTTGAAGGTGTTAACCAAGTAGCCGATGTCTTTGTAAACGGAATTTTTGTTGGCAGGCATAAAGGTGGTTATACAGCTTTTACTTTTGATATAACACAAGCCTTAAAAGAAGGGAAATCTCAACTGTTAAGTGTGCAAGTTAATAGTGCGCATGATCCTTTTATACCACCACTTTCTGTTGGTTATGCACTATATGGAGGTATTTATAGAGATGTATGGTTAATTACAACCAATGAGGTTCATTTTGATTTGTCGGATCACGGTTCAAAGGGGATTTACATAAAAACACCAGAAGTTTCAAATGAGAAAGCTTCGGTTTCTGTAAACGGAACTATTATAAATGAATCAAATAAAAATGAGGATTTAGATATAGAGACTATAATATTTAATGCTCAAAAAATAGAAGTAACTCGGTTTTCAACAAAATTAAATTTGAAACCAAATGAAAAAAGTGCTTACAGCCACGAGTTAATTGTTAAAAACCCAAATTTGTGGAGTCCAGATAATCCGTATTTGTATACAGTAAAATCATCTATAAGAAAAAATGGAACGGAGATAGATAATTATGTCAATCCATTAGGTTTTAGATGGTATTCTTTCAATCCAGATCAAGGATTTTTTCTTAATGGAAAGCAGTTAAAATTACGAGGGACAAACAGGCATCAAGATATGCAGGATAAAGGGTCTGCACTTTCAAATGTAGATCATCGAAAGGACATGGAGTTGATTAAAGATATGGGCTGTAATTTTATACGAATAGCACATTATCCGCAAGATCCAGAAATATTAAGAACAGCAGATGAGTTAGGTTTACTGGCTTGGGAAGAAATTCCGTTGGTAAATTATATGACCATAGACCAAGAATTTTTGGCAAATTCTAAATACATGCTTAAAGAAATGATTCGTCAACACCATAATCATCCATCAATTATTGTTTGGGGTAGTATGAATGAAATTTTTCTTTGGGGAAATAATGAAGATCGAATTAGTAAACAAACAGATTCTGTATATGTAAAATATGTTGCTAAATATGCCAAAGAATTAAATAATTTGGTGCTAACGGAAGATGCTGACAGATACAGTACACTTGCAATGCATTCTAGTAGTGATTATGACAAGGCTGGTATTGAAGATATTCCTCAAATAGCTTCTTATAATATTTATAGTGGTTGGTATGGAGGAAAGTTTGAAGACTTTGGTGCAACCTTTGACAGAAAACATAAAAAGAAACCAAACCAAAATATTTTTATAAGTGAATATGGTGCAGGTGCTGATATCCGTTTAAATTCAAAAAGACCAGAACGATTAGATTTTACAAGTCAATACCAAAGACTGTTTAACGAATCGTATTTAAGACAGATTAATGAAAGAGATTATATTTCTGGTTCAGCAATATGGAATCAATTTGATTTCTCACAACCTCATGTAGGAGGTCCTATTCCTCATTTGAATCAAAAAGGAATGGCAACTTGGGATAGAAAACCTAAAGATGTTTATTATTTCTACAAAGCAAATTGGAACAACAAACCAATGATACATATTGCTGAAAAAGACTGGACAGAAAGAGCATCTATAACAGACAAGGAAACTTATGAGATTACAGTGTATTCGAATCTTAATGAAGTAGAGCTATATTTAAACGGGAAAAAATTGGGTGTAAAGTATCCTAACGATATTAACAAAACCAAATGGACAGTTTTGCTAAAGGCTGGGAAAAATAATTTATATACTGTTGGTAAAGCTAATGAGAAATTAATTGAAGATTTTACAACTATAACCATTAAGAATATAACAGATACAAATACATATGGAATCAACATTGGTTCTAATGCACAATATACAGATAGTAGTGGTTTCGCATGGATTCAAGATGATATTTTTAATGGAACTTATGGCTATAGTAGCGGAGAACAAACGCTTTTAAATAGAAAGTATATTATAAGAGGGTCTAATCACGATCCTCTATACTATAGTTATTTAAACGACATAGAAAAATACAAAGTTAAAGCGACCAACGGTACCTACAACGTCACACTCTATTTTATTGAAAACGAAAAAATTCCTTCAGGCGAAAGGGTTTTCGATGTGTCTATTAATAACACTAAAGTTATTGAAAATCTAGACATAACAAATGAAGTTGGTTTTTGTTATGGTATAGAAAAAACATTCGAGGTTGAGGTCAAGAACAAAGAAATACTCATCGATTTTAATGCTATTGCAGGAAAAGCTATTTTAAGTGGATTGAAGGTAACTAAAGTAAACTAAATATATGAAAACTATAACAACACATAAATTACTACTAATTGCACTAATTATATTAACTACTTGTAATTCAAATATAGAAAAAAATAAAAGCATATTTTATATTGATAATCAGGAGAATTTTGACAAATATTCAGGAACTGAATTTCCTGAAGGCTCAAAGGTTTTATTTGCTAATGGAGTTAAATTTCAAGGGCAATTTGTCATCAAAGGAAGTGGTAGCGAAAAGAATCCAAATATAGTAACCTCATATAATCCTGCAAATAAAAAAGCATTACTTGAAGATACCCAAAACAAAACAGTAATAAATGGGTTGGGTAAAGTAGAAGCACCTATTTTTTTATATAATGGGCAGCATTGGGAGATTAATAATATTGAAGTAACAAATACTGATGGCACCATAAACGATCAAGGGAAATTGAAGGGTATTTATGTAGTGACAGAAAATGCTGGAATACTAAATAACGTCACGATTAAGAATTGTTATATTCATAATGTGAATGGCAACATTGGAGGAAAATGGCACGGAGGCATACAAATTCAGGTCATTGGCGATAGCATCAAAACAAAGTTTCATAAATTATTAATTGAGAATAACGTAATAAAAGATGTTGGTGGCGTTGGTATTGGAAACCAATCTAGTTGGAGAGATATTGATAAAGAAACCTATTATCCTTGGACAGAATTTGTAATTCGTGGAAATTTTATAGAACGAACTGGACGTAACAGTATCATATTAAGAAATGCAATTGATCCATTAATTGAATACAATGTGGCTGCAGCCAGCAGTCGCTATGACACAGGGCACAGCATCGTAAATTTTAACACCATTAATTGTGTGGTTCAATATAACGAAGCTTATGGAAACGTAGGTGATTCTAGTCATAATGAACGTGGTGGCTTTGACGCAGATTATAAATCGAGAGGCACTATCATTCAATACAATTACAGTCATGATAACAACTGGTTTTGTGGCATTATGCGTAGGGGAATTAATTCGGATATTACTATACGTTATAATATCAGTCAAAACGAATTATTGGGTTCTTATTTGTATGGTTTTCCAACCGAATTTGGACTTAAAGAGGTGAAAGTCTATAATAATGTGCATTACTTTGGCAAAGGAAAAGGAAATCAAGTATTTGTTGAAGGCGGCAAAGTGAGACACCCGATTGAAACATCTTTCAAGAATAATATTTTTTATTTTGAAGATGAAGCAGGTTGGGGTTTTGAACCAGAGGATTCCTGTGATTTTTCAAATAACGTGTTTTTTAACATTTCTTCAAAAGGAGAAAATGCAATAACATCAAACAAAATATTTGTTAATCCTGGAAAAGGAGGTACAAACATAGATATGCGAGACCCGTTAAGACTTTCTGGTTACAAATTAATAGAGTCTTCACCAGCGATAAAATATGGTATTCAAATAGAGAATAACGGTGGAAAAGATTTTTCAGGAGGGACATTAAATGTCCTGCCAAATATTGGGGTTTATTGATATTAGTAGTAAAAAAGGATTTTTTACAGAAAGAAAATATAGGGTTTGAAAAATTATTATTCGTCTTTTTTACTTAAGCATTTTAAGTTTACAATCATAGGGTTTTTTAATAAAGACGAGAATTTTAAAAATGAAATCATATCTGAAGTATGCTGATGAGTCTTATATTTTTAAATCTAAAACCATGAAGTTAAAATTGTTAGTTCTAGTATTCCATCTGTTTGCTTTTTTACCTGTTTTGGGCCAATCGCTAGCCTCCGAAAAAGAAATTAAAAAACTAGATAACCCTATTTCCGTTCAATATCTTAAAAATAATCTACTAAAATCTCAACCGCGATTAGTTATTAATTCAACTTTAGATAAGGAGTTGAAAAATAAGCTTCAATCCGATCCTGTGGTAAAAAATGTGTACGCTGCTATCCACTTAAATACATTGAAAATATTCAATAAACCGCTCTTAACAAGAGAATTGGAAGGTCGGCGATTATTGGGGGTTTCTAGAGAAATGCTAATGCGCATCAATATGTTAGGAATGGTTTATAGAATCGAAAAAGATAAAAAAATATTAAGTCGAATAAATGATGAAGTTATTGCCGTGTGTCATTTTTCTGACTGGAATCCTTCACATTATCTTGATGTTGCAGAAATGGCTATGGCAGTTGCCTTGGCTTTGGATTGGACAGCAGGCACATTGCCAAAAAAAACACAGCAATTAGCAATTAATGCTTTAATTGAAAAAGGAATAAAACCAAGCTGGCCAGAAGATGGGAAAAACCAAAAATGGGTTTATGGCACAAATAACTGGAATCAAGTTTGTCATGCTGGTCTTATTGCTGCTTCTATTTCGGTTGCAGAAACTGCACCAGAATTGGCAGCAAAAACTATCCACCGTGCATTAGATGCTTTGCCGCACGCCCTTGTTGAATTGGCACCAGATGGTGTTTATCCAGAAGGTTCTACGTATTGGACCTATGGAACCGGTTTTTCTGTAACTACCATTGCCATGTTTGAGAGTGCTTTTGGTCATGATTTTGGCTATTCAGATTATCCAGGGTTTATGGAAAGCGCGTTTTTTCGTTTGCTAATGAATGCGCCATCCGGTAAGTATTATAATTTTGCAGATTGTGGTGAATATAGAAGTAAAGCAGGAGATATTATTTTAGCTTGGTTTGCATCCAAAACAGGAAATAAAGCTTTCTTTGAAAAAGATCGCTTTTTAATTCCCCCAAATGAAGTAGGGGAGCTATCTCGGCTTTCTGGGGTGGGTCTATTATGGTTATCGCAATATGAAGTGAAAGAAAGTCCAAAAATACCTGCGGTATGGAAAGGTGAAGGAATAAATCCAATTGTAGTTTTCACAAATGGAAAAAATGATTCTAACCGTTATTATTTTGGAGCCAAAGGGGGTTATGGAATGGGCAACCATGCTAATATGGATGGCGGGTCTTTTGTTTTTGAATTGAATGGCGTACGTTGGGTTATTGATCTTGGAAACCAGAATTATCATGAATTGGAAAAAACAGGATTCGATTTATGGAAACGTTGCCAGAACTGTGAACGTTGGACATTACTTACCAAAAATAATTTTGGACACAGTACCATTACAATTAATGATTCGCTTCACAGAACGGAAGGCCTGGTAACAATTTCTGATTTTGACAATGGCATAAAGCCAAAAGTAACTTTTAATATGTCGGCAACATTAAAAGACGTTTCTAGCGCATCAAGAACTTTTATTAAGGATAGTCCAAAATCTATTATTATTGAAGATAGTATAGTAAAATCTGATAAAACAAAAGTAATCACTTGGCAATTAATGACCACTGCAAATGTCGAAATAGTAAATGGAGGAGCAATACTTTCGCAACATGGTGAAACCTTGAGATTGGAAAATATATCCCACCCAGAATTTAGTATTTCTGTGGTTTCACTTTATCCGGCACCCTTAGAATTGGATAAACAAATTAAATATTTAAAGCGAATTGAAATTAGAATCCCATCATGGACAATTGAAGGTGATTCAGTCAATATAAGAGTGCGTCTTTCAGGCAAGTAATGTCTATTTGTGAAGATCTATGATATAAAAAATGATTTATATAGAGTAGAGATATAACATTTTTAGGCAATATTATCTCAATAATTAGAAAATCAAATAATGTCGAGTAGGTATTAACTAAAGCAAATTTTTAACCATATAAAGTATGAATAATCAAAATAAGAAATACATGTTAAGTACATATAAGAGAACCTTTTTTTTATTATGTGCGATTTTGTTAATATCAATACAACATATTAGTGCCGATGTAAAATTGCCAGCAGTTTTTTCTAATGGTATGGTTTTGCAGCAACAGTCTAGTGTTCCGATTTGGGGCTGGGGTGCACCAGGAGAAAAAATAAGTATTAGCTGTAGCTGGTCAAAACAAAAAATTAAAGTAAAAGCAGATGATTTAGGAAAATGGAAAACTTTAATAGTAACTTCAAAAGCGGGCGGTCCGCATATCATAAGTGTTGTAGGAAAAAATAAATCAATTTCAATAAAAGATGTCCTAATAGGCGAAGTTTGGCTTTGCTCTGGTCAATCTAATATGGTTTTTAATTTTGGTAACAGTAGCACCTATTTACAAGATTTAAATACTATGAATTACCCAAATATAAGATATATGGAGGTAAACAGACAAGTAAGTGCGATTCCGCAAGATGATGCTCCTGGATCCATTTGGGAGGCTATTAATCCTGAAAATTCAAAAAAATATTCAGCAGCTGCCTTATATTTTGCTATTAAATTACAAAAGGAAATGAATATTCCAGTAGGTATTATTGAAGCAGCTTGGGGAGGCACTTCAATAGATAACTGGATGCCAGCAGATGTTTTGAAATACAATATGTACTTATCAGGAAGCTTAGAAAGATGGGAAGAGTGGAAAAATGAATTTAAAGGAGACTCCATTAGTTATTATGCTGCACTCGCAGCTTTCGAAAAGAAAGAAATTACAATAAAACCTAAAATGCCAACTTCGGTATATATTAATCAGAGACCTCACCGTATGCCGAGTGGGTTATATAACGGTTTGATTGCACCAATAGTCCAATTTAAGATTAAAGGTGTATTATGGTATCAAGGCGAAACCAATAGAAGTTGGAGTTCAGAATACGCAATTTATTTTGATAAAATGATAACAAGTTGGAGAGATACTTGGCAATATGATTTTCCGTTTTATTTTGTACAAATAGCTCCATTTAAGGGAAACGCTCAAGGCGTATCAGAAATTATGGAAGCCCAATTTGAAGTCATGAAAACCGCTAAAAATGTTGGAATGGTAGTAACGATGGATGTTGGAAACATGTATGATATACATCCAAAAGATAAAAAACCTGTTGGAGAAAGATTAGCAAACTGGGCTTTGTCTAAAACATATGGCTTTAAAAACATAAACCATTCTGGGCCTCTATATAAAAGATTCACAAGCGAAAACAATGAAATCAAACTACATTTCGATTATTCTTTATCAGGATTAGAAGCTCAAGGAAAATTAGATGGATTTGAAGTTGTCGAATTTAACGCTAATGGTACCGAAAAAGCACCAAGATCTTTAGAGGTAAAAATAGATGGAACTGAATTATTGGTTTCAACAGATAAATTAGAATTCCCATTTATTATACGTTATGGTTGGGGTTTAAACATGGCCAATGCAAATCTATTCAATAAAGAAGGTTTGCCAGCCTCACCTTTTAGAACATTGGTGAAATAAATATGCGATAAAAAAAGTAATTCAAACTAGAAGGATGAACACATTTAATATAAAAGATAAAATAGCAATTGTTACAGGTGGCGGTGGTGTATTAGGAGGTAGTATCTCTAAAAGTTTAATTCAAGCGGGTGCCAAAGTAGCGATCTTGGATATTCGACAAGAAAATATTGACAGGAAAGTAGAAGAATTAATAAAAATGGGTGGCGATGCCATAGGCTTTGTGTCTAATGTTTTGGACATAGACGAAATGAAGATTACACGTGATAAAATTATAAAGAAGTGGGGTAGAATAGACATATTAATAAATGCTGCCGGAGGTAATCTACCTGGGGCTACTTTAACCGAAGAGCAAACGGTTTTTGATATGAAAATAGCTGATTTCGAAAAAGTAACCAATCTTAATTTAAATGGCACTATTTACCCGTGTTTAGTATTTGGAGAAGCTATGGCTCAACAAGCTGCGGGCAGTATTATAAATATTTCTTCCATGGCTACGCTGTCTGCAATTACAAGAGTTCCAGGTTATTCTGTTGCTAAAAGCGGCATAGACATTTTTACTAAATGGATGGCTATGGAAATGGGAACTAAATTTAGTGAAAAAGTGAGGGTAAATGCTATAGCGCCAGGTTTTTTTATTGGCGATCAAAATAGAAAAGTTTTAATCAATGATGACGGTTCTTATACAGAAAGAAGTATCAAAGTTTTAGCAAGAACCCCTATGAAACGTTTTGGTGATATCACCGAATTAAATGGTATCGTACAGTTTTTATGTTCGGATGCTGCAAGCTTTATTACAGGAACCGTGATTCCAGTAGATGGTGGTTTCAGTTCATTTAGTGGTGTCTAAAATTTAGGTATGAAACTTATTAAAACATTACGGTGGTTTGGTGAGAATGACGCAATTACCTTGTCCGATATTCGTCAAACAGGTGCAAAAGGTATCGTTACAGCGTTGCACCATATTCCTAATGGTGAGGTATGGTCCGTGGATGAAATTTTAAAAACGAAACATCAAATCGAATCCTACGGTCTTTCTTGGGAAGTAGTTGAAAGTTTACCTGTAACTGAAGAAATAAAAAAAGCTTCTGATTTACGGGACACACACATAGCAAATTATAAAGAAAGCATAAAAAATTTAGGCAAATGTGGGATAAAAACTATTTGTTATAATTTTATGCCTGTACTTGATTGGGCAAGAACAGATCTTAATTATGCTCTAGAAAATGGTGCCGAAGCCATGTATTTTAGCGTCAATCTATTTGCGGCTTTTGATTTATTCATATTAAGGAGACCTAATGCTGAAAAGAGCTATTCAATAACTCAAATAGCAAAAGCGAGGGAATTGTTTGATAGTTTAAGTGAAGAAGAAAAAGATAAATTAGGCTATAATATTATTGTAAAAACCCAATCATTTATTGATGGAGTGATAAAAGAGGGTGAAAAAAATTATTTAACTATTTTCAATAATTTGTTAAGGGCATATAACACAATAAATAAAAATAAATTAAGAGAAAATTTATCATATTTTTTAAATGAAGTCATTCCTGTCTGCGAGGAATATGGTGTCAATTTAGCAGTACATCCAGACGACCCACCATTTCCGTTGTTAGGTTTGCCGAGAATAGTTAGTTCTGAAGATGATTTTGAATGGCTTGCTAAAGCATGTCCATCGTTACATAACGGTATCACGTTTTGTTCTGGATCATTAGGAGCAAAAAAAGAAAATAATTTAACAAAGTTATTTCAAAAATATGCAGAACGTGTTCATTTTATTCATCTAAGAAGCACAAAAGTTTTAGATAATGGAGATTTTTTTGAAACAGCACATTTAGATGAAAGTGTTGATTTGGTGAGTGTAATGAAAGCAATCATTGAAGAACAATTACGGCGGAAACAAACCGGAAGAAAGGATTATAATATCCCAATGCGTCCAGATCATGGGCATAAAATGTTAGATGATTTTAAAAGAAAAGCAAACCCTGGTTATCCACTTATTGGCCGTTTAAAGGGATTGGCAGAATTATCAGGTCTTGAACTAGGATTAAAGTTTATGATTAAAAATAAATAATACCTTTTATTACCTAAAATTATCCAAAATATATGACTCGTAACAAAATTTTATTTTTTTCTTTAAGCCTTCTTTTTTTCAATTGTGCTAAAGTTCAGGAAAAAGAAAAACCTCAAAGACCGAATATCCTTTTTATTGCCGTAGATGATTTACGTCCAGAATTAGGTAGTTATGGAAATGCAATAATAAAAACACCAAATATAGATAAGTTAGCATGGGAAGGGGTGATTTTTAAAAACCATTTTGTGCAAGTACCTACTTGTGGAGCATCGCGATATAGTTTAATAACTGGTATGAGACCCAGAAATAGGAAGCAACTTCAAAATAATATTGTTGAATTAGAAATATCTAATCAAACAAAAAATGAAAAGAGACCAGAATCTTTTATTCACCATTTAAAAACAAATGGGTATTACACATTAGGTATTGGTAAAATAACGCATTCTGCTGACGGACTTATTTATGGTTATGAAGAAGAAACATCATCCAAAAGAGAACTTCCCTACAGTTGGGATGAGCTGGCTTTTAATTCAGGAAAATGGAGAACAGGCTGGAATTCATTTTTTGCCTATGCCAATGGCGAAAACCGTCAAAGCTTAAAAAATTTGGTTACGCCCTATGAAATGGCAGAGGCAGATGATGAAGGATATCCAGATGGACTAACAGCAAATTTAGCCGTAGCTAAACTTGAGGAATTGAATAAAAAATCACAACCATTTTTCATGGGTTTAGGTTTTTTTAAACCACATTTGCCCTTTAATGCACCAAAAAAATATTGGGATTTATATGATAGAGATGCTATACCTGTAGCACTTAATCAGTGTATTCCAGAAAATATAAACGTCAAGAGTTTACATAATAGTAATGAATTTAATCGGTATAGACTGTCTGATGAAAAAGTGAGTCTAAAGCAAAAAGCTTCAGAAGCGTATGCTAAAAAATTGAAGCATGGTTATTATGCGAGTGTTTCCTATATAGATCATCAAATTGGTAAAGTACTGGATGAGTTAGACGCATTAGGGCTTAAAGAAAATACAATCATAATTTTATGGGGAGATCACGGTTGGCATTTGGGCGAGCAGCAAGTTTGGGGAAAACATACACTTTTTGAAAATGCTTTAAAAAGCCCGCTTATTATGAAGGTGCCTCAATTTAAACATCTGAGGGGGCAAGAAATAAATACATTAGTAGAAACGGTAGACATTTACCCAAGTATATTAGAACTTTGTAATATAGATATGCCTTACAAGACCGATGGAAATAGTTTTGTTAATGCACTAAAAGGTGAAGAAAACGCTCAAAATAACATTGCGTACAGTTACTTTAATAATGGCATTTCAATAAGAACAGATAGATACCGCCTCACTAAATATTATAGAGAAGAAGCTCCCGTAATAGAATTATATGACCATGTTAACGACAAACTTGAAACAATTAATATAGCCCAGGATAAACCTGAAATTGTCAATAAACTTATGCCATTACTTGAAAAAAGTGGCTTCAGTTTTTAACAGTTTAATTTTTCCACCCATCTAGAGTAGCGTAACGAATATCTAAATACGATTAAAGCTTTTTTAAATTATGAGTAAATTTCTTTTTATCTTTTCTGCAATTATTTTTGTAACCTTTTTTTTGGCTTGCCAAAATACTAGAGTAACGAATCAAATACATACTGTACAAGGGCCAATAAACACTTCGCAACTAGGTCTAACGTTAACACACGAACACATTATGTCCAATTTCGGTAGTGATATAAGCGAGACTTCGAAATATGACAGCCTAAAATTATTCAACCAAGTTATTCCTTATTTAAAGCAATTAAAATCATATGGTGTCAATTCAATTTTTGATTGTACCACCAAATATTTTGGTAGAAACGTAGACTTGTTAAAAATGATATCAGATTCTACAGGACTACAAATTATTACCAATACTGGGATTTATGGAGCTGCCAATGATCGGTATATTCCCAAGTTTGCATATAATGCTGCCATAAACGCTATTTCTAAAGTTTGGATTGGTGAATTTGAAAACGGAATTGAAGGCACCAAAATTAAGCCTGGATTTATTAAATTGGCTTTTGATAACACTACAACTCCTTCAAAAATTGATATAAAACTATTTAAAGCTGGAATTCAAACCCATCTTAAAACAGGGTTAACTTTAGTCGTCCATACCGCGAATAATCAAGAAGCTGTAAACGTACAGACATCGCTTTTAAATGAATATGGTGTCCATCCAAGTGCCTAGATTTGGACACATGCAAATAAGGTGGAAGATGATGAGATTTTAATTCATTGGGCAACCAAAGGTGCTTGGATTTCATTAGATGGTGTTAAGGAATCTAATACAAATGAATACATAAAAAGAATTAAAATCTTCAAACAAAATAATCTGCTAAACAAAGTATTATTATCTCATGATGGAAATGGTTTTCCAAATGGCAGAAAAATAAGAGGATTTAATGCCATATTCAAAAATTTAATTCCAGAAATGTTAAAAAGTGGATTCACAAATGACGATATCGATCAAATTATGGTAAGAAACCCGAAAGAGGCTTTTTGTATAAAAATAAGAAAAAAGAATAGTACATAATATGAGCTCTCATTATAAAAACCATATCTGCAACTAAAAAGGTTTTATGTATTATAAATCTAAGAACTCCAAAGTAAACTGTAAATGGACATTGTTGTATATTTATTGCTTAAAATAGTGAATTTAGTTTTTTAAAAATTCAGCAATTTTTATCTTTTAGTTGAATCTCTAACAATTAATTTTGATTTTATTACTAGTGATTTTTTAGCATGATCAACATTTTCACTGTCAATAATATTTATTAAAATTTTTGCTGCATTAGACCCAATCTCTTGAGGAGATTGCTCAATTGAAGTTAAAGAAGGACTAATAATCTCTGAGAAGGTGTCATTTGAATATCCAACAACCCCTACGTCATCAGGAATATTAATATTCATTTCTTTTAAAGCATTTATAGTGCCAAGGGCAAGGGTATCACTCGTGCAAAAAATGGCATCAGGACGTTCATTATCATTATTAAATAGATTAACTGTGATTGAACGAGCTTCTTCTTTAGTTTTGATGCCCTGAAATACCCACTCTTTTTTTATCTTTAAATTATTCTTACTCATACCATCCTCAAAACCATTTAATCTGTCTTTATAAACACTAAGATTGGTTGGTCCAGATATAAAAGCTATGTTTTTATAGCCTTTCTCACTAAGATGATCAATAACATTTTTAGATATTTGATAGTCATCATTTATTATGCAGTCAATATCTGAGGAATTATCTACTCTATCAAACAAAACCAGTGGAATGTCACTGTCGGTAATTAATTTTAAATGATTTGAATTGTAAGTTTCATTTGAAAAAGACATTAAAATACCAGAAACTTGACTATTAATTAAGGCTTTGATATTATCAACCTCTTTCTCAAAATTTTCATTTGATTGACAAATAATTAAACTATACCCTGATGGATAAGTAATACTTTCAATACCAAAAATACAGTTAGAAATAAAATTACTATTTATTTTAGGAACTATAACACCAATGGTATTTCCTTTGCCTTTCCTTAAACTAGCAGCAACGTTATTTGGGCTGTAGTTCATCTCTTCAACCGTCTTTCGTACAAGGTTTTTAGTCTTTTGACTTATGGTAGGATGATCTTGTAAAGCCCGTGATACAGTGGATGTTGCTACTCCAAGTCTTTTTGCAACATCAATTATGGTAACTTTTTTTTCTTTCATATTTATTGCAAATATAAATTTATTGAAATAAGTTACGCAAAAATTAAAACAATCGTTTGTTAGATCAATAGTCCGTTAAGGTTTAACATAGCCAACTGATTATCAGTGAAA
>TARA_R110002111_G_scaffold185341_1_pt1 | contig 18475 bp, 17 predicted proteins | sample TARA_R110002111 | Tara Oceans TARA_R110002111 (sample SAMEA4397363) | marine metagenome | biome: Polar Biome; feature: [ZZZ] marine water layer (ENVO:01000295); material: water (ENVO:00002006), including particulate matter (ENVO:01000060) such as... | depth 199 m | reverse complement strand
CCACCTCTCTTTATTTATGTCGTTTAAATTACAGAGGCTCAAATAACAAAAAAAACTTTAAACCCTGAAATTTTATCAGTTAAATTTAAGACATTTCTCCTCTAAGAGCCGTTTCAAACTTACTTTTAAATGTATTATGCGAAATTTTTTGCCCCAACATAAACATCAATTTACTAATGGCAGCTTCTGTTGTAATATCTTTTCCTGATATTACACCAATCCTTTTTAACTGATTACTAGTCTCATAGTGCCCCATCATCACACTTCCTCCAGAACATTGCGTTATGTTAATAATATGAATTCCTTTTAAGATGGCATTCTCTAATAAATTAATAAACCATTTTTCAGTTGTACAATTTCCAGCTCCAAAAGTTTCAATAATTACTGCTTTTAACTTTGGGGTATTCATAATTCCTTTAATTATAGCCTCTGAAATGCCCGGAAATAATTTTATAATCACAATATTATCGTCCAGTTTTTTATGAACCTTCAATCTTTTTTTTAAATCTGGTTTGAATAAATATTCTTCATTAATTTTTAAATGGACGCCAGATTCGGCTAAATCTGGATAATTAAATGATGCAAACGCCTGAAAATTTTCTGCATTAATTTTAGTGGTTCTATTAGCTCTATATAATTTATATTCAAAATATAAACACACTTCTTTTATTAAAGGTTTGCTTTTTTGCTTTAATGATGCTACTTGAATGGATGTTATCAAATTTTCTTTAGCATCGGTTCTTAAATCTCCAATTGGCAATTGCGCTCCTGTAAATACTACTGGTTTAGCTAAATTTTCTAACATAAAACTTAAGGCTGATGCGGTATAGCTCATTGTATCGCTGCCATGTAATACCACAAAACCGTCAAATTTTTTATAATTAGTTTCTATCAATTCTGCTATTTCTAACCAATATTTAGGTTGCATATTACTAGAATCGATGGGCTCTTTAAAAGATACGGTATCAATATTACAATCTAATAGTTGCAGTTCTGGTATTTTTTCAAGAAGTGTTTTAAAATCGAATGCACGAAGGGTTCCCGTTTTAAAATCTTTAATCATACCAATAGTACCGCCTGTGTATATAAGTAATATGTTCGCCTTTGCTTTATTCATTATTTCAAATTTTAAACACGCTTTTAGAATTTTTAGTAGTCATATCTGCTATCTCTTCTTTAGGTATACCATATATAAAGGACAATTTATCTAATACCTTTAATATATATGAACTTTCATTTCGTTTACCTCTATAAGGTACAGGTGATAAATATGGCGAATCGGTTTCTAAAACAATATGTTTTAAATGGATTTGGTTAAGAAACTGATCAATTTTTCCATTTTTAAAAGTTGCTACACCTCCAATTCCTAATTTCATGTTATAGGATATGGCTTGATGCGCTTGTTCTAAAGTTCCTGTAAAACAATGAAAAATTCCGAATAAATCATCTCTTTTTTCACTTTCTAAAACCTCAAAAATCTCATCAAAAGCATCTCTGCAATGTATAACAATTGGTAGTTTATATTTTTTAGCTAATTTAATTTGATGTTTGAATGCCTCTTTCTGAATTTCTAAAGTCGATTTATCCCAATACAAATCGATACCAATTTCGCCTACTGCATAAAACTTTCGCTTAGCAAGCATGTCTTCAACATGATTCAATTCCTTCTTATAATCGTCTTTTACATGTGTTGGGTGTAAACCCATCATCAAAAAAACGTTTTCTGGATAATCTTTTTCTAGCTGAAGCATCGATTCTGTGTAAGTAGAATCGATTGCTGGAATAAAAAATCTTGAAACACCGTTTTCTATGGCACGATTGATCATCTCGTGTCTATCTTCATCAAAAGCTTCACTGTATAAATGGGTGTGCGTATCGGTAATTATCATTTTGTAAAAATAACGAAGTATTTAAAGTTTAACCCTTCCAACTTTGATTTCTTTTAGTGAATTAAAGCCACCTTCCCTTAAAAAAGGGAAGGTGTTTTACTAAGACATGAATTTGACGAATTTTCAATTGTAGAAATGACCCATCAGGTTTTAAAGCCTGAAGAATCTGGAGCATAAGAATTAATCTAGTTTCTTAATCAGTTTTTGGGCTTGTTTATAATGATCTGCGTCTTCTGGGATGGTTTTTAAAATTTCTAAAGAAGCTTTGTTGTTTTTCTGTTTCAATTTACTCAAAGCCAAATACCAAATGGCTTTGTTTTTATACGCTGAATTTCCTTTTTTTATTTCAATTAATAATGATTCTGCTTTTTCAAAATTATTTAATTCTATATTGCTAATGGCTTGGTAAATTTTTAACTCGGCATTATTTTTATCTAATTCAATTAAACTTTTAAAAGTTTCTTCCGCTTTAGAAAAGTTTTTATTATTAAAAGCATTTTCTGCGGTTTGTAACAACTCATCATTTTCACCTCTAACGGTAAAACTTATTGCGTTGTAATCATTAAAATCGCTGTAGGTTGGGTTTGAAAACTGATTGAATGTAAAAACTCCGAAAAGAGCAACTACACAAGCAGCAATAGCATATTTATAAAATGGAAAGGTTTTAGTCGGTTTTTTACTTTTTGAAACAACTTCTTCTTTATTAAAATGAGCATTCGATATTTTTTCTAAATTATTTTGAAATATATTAGAAGCACTCTCATTTTTAAATTTATCCCCTAAAAAACAAGATAACTCTTTATAAACATTAAAAGCTTCGGCAAAATCTGGTTCTCTTTCTAACCTAAATTCAAAAGCTGCAATTTCATCTTTTGACATATTTTTAGATAAGTAGGATTCAAACAGTATGTAATTTTCATCTTGCATAACACTTAATTATTAAGTTGGTTAAATTTAGGCGACTCGCGAACTAGTTCTGTTAGTTTCCCAATGCACAAAGATTTCTTTTTTCTAGCATAAGCGTATGTAACACCCAAACTTTTTGCTACGTCTTCCATCGGTTTTATTTTGAAAGTAGCAGTTAATAAATCTTTACAAGCGGTTCCTAGTTTATTGAACATTTCTGTAAATAAGGCTTGTTTTTCACCAAATATAGAAGTTTCAAAAGCCAGTTCTTGAGCCTCGTCATCTTTAGATAAAACTTCCTCATTAATTGTTACCTTTTTATTTAAAGATTTTTTTAATTCATTTAACCATTTGCGTTTACACAGTAAAAAAAAATAGGCATCAAAAGGGCAAGTAAGTTGCAATTTTTTTTCGCTGGCTTGGTTGTATATAGTTATTAAAGTGTCCTGTATTACATCTTGAGCTTCATCACTACTACCGCTATTTAGCTTAATGTAATTAACCACTTTGGGCACAAACTTATCATATATAGCTTGTATTATAAATGAGTTGTTTTTCAACAAACCGTCTATATATTTCTGGTCTTCGTGTATTTTTTTTTCACTCATTAACCCTTGTATTTACTGCTAATTTAAAAAAACTTTAAAATAAAAGGGTAACAATTTTCAAATGGTTTTTATATAAGGTTGTAACAGTCAAAAAAGGCTAAACAAAATTTAATTAATCCATAAAATTTAAAATCATGAAAAAATCAATTTTAATTATCGCAACCCTCGCATTATCAATTGTAAATGTAAATGCTACAAATGAAAAAACGCCCCTTAACACTTCCATTGAAGTTTTCGACATCACAAAAAATGCTATTGCCCAAGTATTTGATTGGGAAGTAAAAACGAACAAAGGCAATTACTCTGGAACGGCTTTAAGCTTGGAAAGTGCAAAACGTATGATTAGACTATCTAGTGGCGGAGAACTTGTAAAGGATAAAAAAATTACAAGTTACTTGGTGTTAAAAAGTGAAGCGAATAACAACACAAAAAGAAATTATTTCTGGGAAGTTGAAACCGTTTCTGGAAAAGCAAAAGGATATTCGTCAACTGAATATTATGCCAACAAAATGATTGATTTAGTAGCCTCAGGTGATGCTATTGTTTCAAAAATAATCATCAGTCAACCTCAACAATAAAAAAATAATTATCAAAACAGGGTAACAAAACAATGACCCTGTTTATATAAACTTGAATAATAATTTTAAAACCCAATAATCATGAAAAATTTAAAAACTATTTTAGGAACTTTATTCCTTACAGCAGTACTATTTTCAAGCTGTTCAAAAAACAACAACGATGATGCCGATATTATTATTCGTGCAACTGCTGAAGAATTTAGCAATTTACAAGAAGATGCTTTAGCAGGTATAACACAAACTTTTCAGTTTAACGCTGAAGATGGCAGTGTGTCATTTACCTCAGATAAAGGTGTTGATATTTACCTTAACGGATCTTGTTTAACGCTAAACGGAAGTGCTGTAACAGGACAAGTAGATGTTGAATTTGTTGAATTATTTGACAAAGGCTCTATGCTTATTACCAACAAACCAACTATGGGAATTTTGCCAAACGGCGATAAAGCTTTGTTAATTTCTGGTGGTGAATTCTTTATAGAAGCCACTCAAAATGGTGTCGCTTTAGAAGCTACTTGCAACATACAGTTAGAAATCCCTTCTGCTTTAACTGGAGGAATTGATAACGCTATGATTTTATGGAATGGTATTATTGATGAAGATGGCGAGCTTGCTTGGGAAGAAGAAAAGCGTGATGGCGCTAACGGCGGTGGTGTGTTTGCAGAAGGCAATCAATATTATGCCTTTTTAAATAACTTCGGATGGTCTAACGTCGACCGTTTTTACAGCGATCCAAGACCAAAAACAACAATTTTAGTTGACGTACCAGAAGGCTACGATAATGAAAACAGCTCTGTATTTTTATCTTATGATGGTGAAGAATCTGGATTGGCAAACTTAGATACTTATGATGCAACAACAGGTTTATTTAGTGAACATTACGGACAAATTCCTGTTGGGTTAGAATGTCATGTCATATTCGTATCTGAAGAAAACAACAACTGGAAATATGCTATACAAGCTGCAACTATTGTTGAAAATGGAGTTATAACCATAACAGATGCCGAAACAGCTGTAGTTACAGAAGCACAACTTGCAACCCTAATAAATGGTTTACCATAAATAATCTACTCATTTTAATGACCTACTTAAAAATTGGTTAGCTATTAATCCTTGACCTACTTTTAATGAGAAGCTGTCTTTCCCAGACAGCTTCTTTTTTTGTTTTTGGGGTAACAAAAAACCTGTTTTGTTTATATAATAATATGAAGAAGCTTATTTTTAAAATAGTAATTATAATTTGCATCGTTATTACATTAATGGCAAACCTTATTGTAATCATATCCTATTTAAAAAATTAAACATTCTCTTTCGTATATTTAAAAACTATTAAACCTCAGTATTATGAACAAATGGTTACTTCTTATAGCTTTCTATTTAGTGTGTTCTTATAGTTATTCTCAAAAACTAATTGAGCTAGATACCATTACAAGAACTGCGAACATTATAAATACTACTAGCGGTAATAACGTGATTTTCACCCCTGAAACACCTACTCTAAATCAAATTGCTGGGGCTCCAAAATCATTTTATACTTATTTCTGGGAATTTGGAGATGGCCATTATAGTAAAGACAAAAATCCAAAACATATTTACAAGTCTAAAGGTGAATATGAAGTAAAACTGTGGGCAACCAATAATTACGATACTGGCAAACCACCCACAACGCGACCAAAAAAAATAACTATAAACACCATTACCGAAGCTTATAATGATGTAGCAACAATGGATGAAGATTTTACATTAAAGCGAAACAGAGAACCTATTCCAAATGAAGAGATCGTCACTGTTTTAAGTTATAAAAATATTAAAGATTATGTTACAAACGGAAAACTCTATCTATTTTATAACGAACATAAATATAAAGCTGATAATTTTGAATTGGTAGAAGCCAGAACGCATTATAACGAAAAAACGATATCAACTGATGCATTTGCATTCACTGGCGAAATAGATAACAACAACACTTATCTAGCTTCATCAAACAATGAAACTATTACATATTCTCAAGTTTTACAAGATTCAACTGTAAAGACCAACTTGCCTTTAACGTTAGAGCAATCAAAAACATATTACAAAAACTGGAGTGTTTTTGAGTTTGATAATATGAACCCTCAAGAGGAACGCAATGTGTTTTTTAGTTTAAAAACCACACCAGAAATGGTTAAAGATACGAGTGCAATTATTTCTGTTCGTGGTATTTATGTCCCTGATTCTAATTATGATAACCACAAAGTGAAAGACATGGAAATGGAAATTGTAACCTCTCACGATCCTAATAAAATGTCATCAAACGGTACATTTATGAATTACCGATTTGTACGCTTTAAAAACTTGAAATATAAAATTAAGTTTCAAAATAATGGTGAAGGACCTGCAAATACCATTCGGTTAGAAACTGATATTCCAGAAATGTTAGACAAGTCTACCCTACAGGTTTTAGATATGTATCCAAAATGTGAAATTTGCCCCAAACGCGAAGTTTTATATAGTTGTTTGGATACTGCTTTTACAGATAAACAGGCTATTTTCACTTTTAAAAATATTTATCTTCCAGGTAGCGAACAAAAAAATGTTAAAGAATACGATTCTACAAAAGGGTTTGTAAAATACAGCATTAAGTTTGCTAAAGATTTTCATAAGAAAAAAACAAAAAGTAGAACCGCCATTATTTTTGACAAAAACGACCCTATAATTACCAATTATTCAACCACACGTTTTTTACCAGGAATTTCTATTGGTGTAAAAGTGGGTTACAATTCATTTTCTGATTTACAAAATTCTGAGAGTTACTTTATTGGTGCAACACTTTCTCCTTACAAATCTTATCGCTGGTATTGGCAGGTAGAATTAATGAATAATTTTCATAATTATGATGCGAATACAACTGTAACTGAAGAATTTATACAAGATGGTGCTCAAGGATTTCGGTTTCGACAGCGAACAACCACTAGTACATCTTATGAAAATATAGATTGGGATATCCCTGTTTTAATGCGCTATAATGTGAATAATTATATTGGACTTGGCGCTGGTTTACAAAACACAATTTCATTTAGTGAAAAACAAAATCAATCCATTTTAATTGAACAATTTGAAGGTATTGAGCCCGATGCACCTATTTTTAACACCATAGAAGAAAGTAATAATCAAACAGATTCGTTTACTAATTTACGCACTGGTTTATTATTTGAAGTTACTGCTGGTTTTGTAAGAATTGGTCCAAGTTTAGGCGCTCGTTATATTATGAATTTTGAAAATGATTTTAATTATTGGCAATTTTACGCCATATGGAAGTTTTGACTTCGGGGTAAGCTCTGTAGCTAAAAACCTGCGAGGTTTTAAGAACCTTGTAGGTTTGCAAAAAAGAAAGACCTACAAGGTTTTGGAAACCTCGCAGGTCAAAAAACAATAAATAGCATTTAAATATTTTTTATGTGAAAAAAGCACTTTTCATTTTATTCTTAATATATCGAAGTACATTTTTGTTTTCCCAAAACCTAGAAGAAACCATTTATGTAACCGCAGAAACATTTATTTCTAACCAAAATGAAATATCACTTCAAATTTTAAATACTCAAGAACTCGCTTTTAAAGAACAAGTAAAAACCAAAGACGAGCAATTAGCATTAGTTTTTTTACAAACCCATAAAGCCTACTATTTTTTCCAAAAATCAAATCTTGAAGAAGCTATAAAAACCTATGAAGCTGCACTAAAACGATTTAACGACAATGAGCTTTCTAAAATTTCAGAATTCGATATTATTGAAAACTGCTTAAAACCATTAGGTACTTTATATACTAAAACTGGCGATTTTACAAATGCTTTAATTACCATAAATCAATACATTTTTATAGCAGAAAAAAGTAAAAATACCAAACACCAAATTAGTGGCCATATTAATTTGGCCAAACTTTATTATTCGCTTGGAAAATATGATATCGCTATAAAAACAATAGATGATACCTTTAAGCTAAAAAACATAACCAAAACCCAAAAAGCACTTTTACAAAATATAAAAACCGAAAGTTTGGTAGCTTTAAATCAATCTGAAAAAGCAGCTTTTTTAAACAGCTCAATTAAATCTTCAACCGTTCAGAAAGAAAAAAACAATTATTTAATTCAGTTACAAAATGGAAATTATCAAGAAGCCTTAGCTTCTTATGGCGTTTATAAAAGTTTTCAACTCAATAATAAAACATCATCAAGAGACTTAGCGCAATTATATATTGAACAAGCACAACTTTATTATGTTTTAAAACAAGCAGACAAAGCTTTAAACAATTTAAATCTTGCTATTAAAACGTTGTTGCCAAATTTTAACAATCAAAGTTTACCTGAAAAAAACATGCTATACGCCGAAAATAAATTCATTGCTGTTTTTGATTTATATGCTGAGATTGAAACAAATTCTGAAATAGCTTTACAAAGTTTAGACCTCAGTTTTTATGTTGCCGATTTATTAAAAAATAATTGGACTTCTCAAGAAACCAAAATTCTAAACGAATCCGATAACCGTGTTAGAAGTGAAAAATGTATTGAAATCCTATACGATGCTTTTAACCAAACTAAAAACAAATCGCTTTTAATTAAAGCACTACATTATGCTGAAAACAATAAATCTTCCGTTTTAAAAGATATTTTTTTAAAAAAAATTCGTTTACAACATATTCCAAATGACTCCTTATTAATTAAAGAATTTAACTTATTAAAAGAGCAAGAACGGGTTACAAGTTTACTAGTGAAAGAGGTTTTAAATTCAACAAAAATAAATGATTTAAGTAAGCAACTTAGTGCTATTAGTATGCAACTAAAATCTTTTAAAACAGCTATTTCTATAAAGTATTCAGACCATAATACAATTTTTTATTTTGAAACATTAAAAGCTAAATTAATAGAAGACCATGCTGCTTTAACCGAGTATTTTTATGGTGAAAATAACATCTATCAATTTATAGTTTCAGATGATGATATTGTTTTAAATCGAATTCCTCAAGATGAAAAAAATAAAGAACGTATTTCCAATTTTATTAACCTTTTTAATTCGCCATCAACTATAAATAATGATATCCAAAACTTCACAAAACAAGCCTTTGATATTTATAAATTATTAAAATTTGATGCGCTTTCAACTTATAAAAATGTATTGATTATTCCAGATGGTTTACTAAACTTCATTCCCTTTGAGGCCTTGTTAAATGAAGAAACAAATACAAGTACATTCTCTAAAATGCCGTTTGTAGTTACAAATCAAAAAATAGGTTATAACAGTAGTATTTTTTTATACTTAAACAACGTTAATAAACCCGAAAACAATACCGTTTTAGGTGTTTTTCCTGTTTTTGAAAACACAAAAGAAACACTTACTTATTCTATAAATGAAGCAAAAGCTATAGAAAGTGAAATGAAATCGCATATATTAATGCGTACCGAAGCGACAAAAGCTAACTTTAATAAAAAAGCGTCAAATTATGGTATTTTACACTTATCTACACATGCAAGTAGTGGCGATTTTGTGAACCCTTCAAATTTATCATTTTATGATGACACGCTATTTTTAAACGAATTATACAGCCTTGATTTAAATACAAATCTTGTCGTTTTAAGCGCCTGCGAAACTGGTATTGGCAAGCTCTACAAAGGCGAAGGTGCTATGAGTATAGCACGTGGATTTCAATATGCTGGGGCACAAAACTTATTGTTTTCATTGTGGCAAATAAATGATTTGTCAACCTCTCAAATCATGCAAAAATTCTACAAAAATTTCAATAAACATCATTCTGCCTTTTTTGCTAATAATGAATCTAAAGTTGATTATCTTAAAAACGAATCTATAAGTAATGCTAAAAAATCACCCTATTATTGGAGCGCTTTTGTTTATTATGGAGAAATTTTACAACCTAACTCTAAAAACTTGTTAATTTATATATGCCTTGCCGCATTATTTATTTTGATAGCTGTATTTTTATTCATAAAATTAAAGAGAGCATGACAACATCACTTCAAGAGTTTCTAACATCGAAAGATTACACCAAAATAAAACTCCACCTCACAAAAACCAATCATTTTGAAATAAAGGCAACCATAAACGGTAGAAAAGGGCTTTTCATTTTAGACACTGGAGCATCAAGTTCTTGTGTTGGTTTTGAAGGTATTGAAACCTTTAAACTCAAAGCTGAAGACTCAGAAATTAAAGCTGCTGGCGCTGGCGCCATAGATATGGAAACAAAAATGTCAAAAAAAAATAAAGTTAAAATTGGTAAATGGGCAAATAATGAAGTGGTTTTAGTTTTATTCAATCTAACTCATGTAAATACCGCTTTAATTAATCACAATTCACAACCAGTTGATGGTATTATTGGTGCCGATATATTAAAAAAGGGCAAAGGTATTATAGATTATGAAAAGAAATATCTATATTTAAAGTTGTAATTCATTACTAATTAATAATAGCATTTAATCCCTAAGATTAATGAATACCTCTATTGTCATTGCTGATGACCACCCATTGATGTTGCGTGGTTTAACGGACTTTCTTGTGTCCAAAAAATTTAATGTTATTGGAAGCGCCACTGATGGTAATAGTGCATATAACCTCATCGTTAAATTAAAACCACAAATTGCCATACTAGATATAAGAATGCCACATAAAACGGGTATTGAAATAGCTGAAGCCTGCAAAAAAAACAACTTACCAACTAAAATTATTCTTATCACTTTTGATAAGGAAGAAGAAGCTTATGATCAAGCTTTAAAAGCCGGCGTTTACGGCTATATTTTAAAAGAATTTGCTGTTGAAGAAATAGAAACTTGTATCGAGCATGTTATAAATGACATCCCTTATTTTAGTGAAGAAATAGCATTATACCTTAATCAGAATTCTAAAACTGATAAACCTTCTAAGTTAGAGTCTTTAACAAAATCTGAGTTAAAAATAGTTAAGCTGATATCTGAAAACAAAACGAGTCAAGATATAGCAGACGAATTAACCATTTCAGTTAGAACGGTAGATAAACACCGAAGCAATATAGTTTCTAAGCTTGGTTTAGAAAACAAACCTACATCTCTTGCTTTTTGGGCTGGCCTTAATAAAGACTTCTTGTAAAAATACGTAGAAGTACGTATTTTTTTTTTCGTTTATATGCTATACATTTACAGTGCTATTAATTAGTTCTTAGGGAGAATTAAGAAAACTCTAAATTGTAATGATTTAGAGTTTTCGCATTTTAAAAAGTATCATAAATATGAAAAATACGTAGAAGTACGTATTTTTTTTCTCATTTATGTAGCTTACCTTTACACTGCTATTAATCCTTTGAGAGATTATATTTTTCAAAACTCTGTGTTTCTCTCACGAACGCAGAGTTTTCAATTAAACCCCAAACTACTAAAAACACCTACTATGGAAAAAAATAATAGTTTGCTAGAAAAATACGTTGTAATAGGTTTAGCTATATTAGTTATTGTTATTATTTCAATAAATGTTATCGTTAATATTTTATAATTATTGTTAGTTAAAAAGAAAAGGAGTGGCTAAAATTAGCAACTCCTTTTCTTATTTTAAAATAACTTATTTAGTTAAAGCTCTAAAGCCTTTTTAATATTGCTATTCATTAATAACTCAACTGGATTTTCAAGAGCTTCTTTAACAGCTACTAAAAAACCAACACTTTCTTTTCCATCAATAATTCTATGATCGTATGATAATGCTACATACATAATTGGTCGAATTACTACCTTTCCATCAATAGCTACAGGACGCTCAACAATATTATGCATCCCTAAAATTCCACTTTGAGGCGGATTGATTATTGGTGTAGAAAGCATACTTCCAAAAACACCGCCATTTGATATGGTAAAAGTACCACCTGTCATTTCATCAACAGTTATTTGGCCGTCGCGAGCGCGAATAGCCAATCGTTTTACTTCAGCTTCTACACCTCTAAAACTTAAATTTTCTACATTTCGCATTACCGGAACCATAAGTCCTTTTGGACCTGAAACAGCAATACTAATATCACAAAAATCATAAGAAATCATTTCTTTACCATCAATCATAGAATTCACAGCAGGATACATTTTTAATGCTCTCACTATTGCTAAAGTGAAGAAACTCATAAACCCTAAACCAACACCATGCTTGGTTTTAAAGGTTTCTTTGTATTCAGTTCTTAATGCAAAAATTGGCGACATATCAACCTCATTAAACGTGGTTAACATCGCTGTTGTATTTTTAGCTTCCACTAAACGTTCTGCTACTTTTCTGCGTAACATTGACATTTTACTTCTAGAAGTTCCACGACTTCCGCCTGTAGGAGTTCCCATTGATGGCACCGCATTTACAGCATCATCTTTAGTTACTCTACCATCTTTACCTGTACCAGATATAGCATTAGAATCCATTCCTTTTTCTGCTAAAATCTTTTTTGCTGCTGGACTTGCAGTTCCTGTGGCATATGTAGCCTCCCCTAGCCCCTCCGAAGGAGATGAACTCGGACTCTTTTCTTTTTTTGAATCCTCACTTTTTACTGAATCACTGTTTACTGAAGGCTGCTTACTGTCAGCTGGCTTTTCAGCACTTGTATCAATTAAACATACCACTGCACCAACTTCTACAGCATCACCTTCTTCAGCTTTAAGCGTAATTATTCCACTCGCTTCGGCAGGAAGTTCTAGTGTTGCTTTATCACTATCAACCTCGGCTATAGCCTGATCTTTCTCTACATAATCGCCATCTTCAACTAACCATGTTGCTATTTCTACTTCTGTAATAGACTCGCCTGGAGAAGGCACTTTCATTTCTAAAATCATTCTTTTATAATTTTAATGGTAACTTAAATTTTTAACTTTATTTATTCAAAAACAGCATCAATAACGCGTCGTTGTCTTCTTTTATCTCGTGTGCTAGATCCTGGTGCTGGCACCGAACTATATGGTCTTGTTATGCCTTCTAATTTTAATAAATCCATTCGTTGTGCCATATGGCTCCATGCGCCCATATTTCTTGGTTCTTCTTGAGCCCAAGCATAAGTTTCAACATTTGGATAGCGATTTATGACCTCTTGAATCTTATCTAAATGTAATGGGAATAATTGTTCTATTCTTACTAAAGCAACATCGTTTCTATTTAATACTTCTCTTTCAGCAAGTAAATCATAATAGAACTTACCTGTGCAGAAAATTAATTTTTTAACACCTTTTGGATTAATGGTATCATCTATAACTTCTTGAAATTTACCAGTTGCTAAATCATTTAATGATGATACTGCTTTTGGATGACGCAACAAACTTTTTGGTGTAAATACAATTAATGGTTTTCTGTAACCACGTTTCATTTGACGACGTAATAAATGAAAAAAGTTTCCTGGTGTTGTACAATTTGCTACATTCATATTATCCTCTCCACAAAGCTGTAAATAGCGTTCTATTCTGGCAGATGAATGCTCAGAACCTTGACCTTCATAGCCATGTGGTAACAATATTACGATGCCATTTTGAGATTTCCATTTATCTTCGGCTGCCGATAAATATTGATCGAAAATAATTTGAGCACCGTTGCTAAAATCTCCAAATTGAGCCTCCCAAATTGTTAATGTATTTGGGCTTGCCATCGCATAACCATAATCAAAACCGAGCACACCATATTCTGATAAAAAGGAATTATAAATATCCATTTTACCTTTACTATTAGGATTTGTATTTAATAAATTGATGCGTTCTTCAGATTTTTCATCACGTAAAATAGCATGACGATGACTAAAAGTTCCACGCTCAACATCTTGCCCAGAAATACGAACATTGAAACCTTCTTCCATTAAAGTTCCGTAAGCTAACGTTTCTGCCATTCCCCAATCTAAATTATCAGTTTCAAAAACCATTTTAGCTCTTCCATCTAAAATTCGTTCTGCTTTACGTAAAAATTTCACATCTTCCGGTACAGTAGAAACTACTTTTGAAATACTTTCTAATTTATTTTTAGGATAGGTTGTGTCTTCAGTTTTTAGCATGGCTTCAATACCTTGACGCTCAAAACTTGTCCAACGTTCTTGCATAAATTCTCTAACTTTTGATGATTTAACTTTTTTAGCTTTTTCGTATTGGCTTTCCAAAGTCGCTTTAAAATCTTCAACAATTTTATCAGAATATGCTTTATCTATAGTATTTTCAGCTATCAATTTATCCGAATATATTTTAAACGGATTCTCGTGTTTAGCTATTTCTTTATATAATTTTGGTTGTGTAAATCTAGGTTCATCACCTTCATTATGACCATATTTTCTATACCCTAATAAATCGATATATACATCTTTTTTGTAGCGCATTCTATATTCCAAAGCCATTTCAACAGCATGAACAACAGCCTCGGCATCATCAGAATTTACGTGTAAAACTGGTGATAAAGTTACCTTTGCCACATCAGTACAATAGGTGCTTGAGCGTGCATCTAAATAATTAGTTGTAAACCCAATTTGATTATTCACAACAATATGAATGGTTCCTCCTGTTTTGTAACCATTTAATTGGCTCATTTGTGCTACTTCGTATGCTACGCCTTGACCAGCAATGGCTGCATCTCCATGAACTATTATAGGTAATATTTTTGAGTTATCACCATCATAATCACTATCAATTTTAGCACGCGTAATCCCTTCTGCAACTGGCGCTACGGTTTCTAAATGCGACGGATTTGGCACCAAATTCATCTTGATTGTTTTTCCGTTTTGATAGGTTTTATCAAGTGTTAATCCTAAATGATATTTTACGTCACCATCAATATTTTCATCTTCAAAATCTTTCCCATCAAACTCGCTGAAAAGCTCGTGAACTGGTTTTCTAAAAATATTAATTAAAGTACTTAACCGACCTCGATGTGCCATTCCTAAAACAGTTTCCTTAACACCATATTTTTCTACAGCATAAAAAAGGACGTTGCTAATGGCTGGTATTAAAGATTCTCCACCTTCTAAAGAAAATCGTTTTTGCCCTACATATTTGGTTTGTAAAAAGTTTTCAAATGTTACAGCATGGTTTAATTTTGAAAGAATATATTTTTTAGTTTCTGCTGAAAAATTGGGTTGATTATCATTTTTATTAAGTTGATCTTGCCACCATTTTATAACTTCTGGGTTTCGCAAATACATATACTCAACACCAACAGAATCGCAATAAATGCTTTCTAAATGCTTGACAATTTCACGTAAAGTTTGTGCACCAATACCCAAAATTTCTCCTGCATTAAAAACCGTATCTAAATCACTATCAGTTAAATCGAAATTTTGAATTGCTAATGTTGGCGAATAGGTTCTTCTATCTCTTACCGGATTGGTTTTAGTAAATAAATGCCCACGCATTCTATACCCATCAATAAGCCTAACAACATGAAATTCTTTTTGAACATGCTCTGGTATTTGAGCAGAAACACCTTCTATAATTTCTCCGCTTAATCCGTAATTTTCACTACCAAAATCATAGCCTTGAAAAAAGGCTCTCCAACTTGGTTCAACAGAATCTGGGTTTTGTAAATATTGATTGTATAAATCGGCAAAATAAGCCGTGTGTGCTGCGTTTAAAAAGGAAAATTTATCCATTGGTATTATTCTACTATAACGATTTAGTCAAAATATTTTCAAAAATACAACTTTTACGAAAATTAGATGTTTGTTTAAGTATATTTATAGCAGATAATATGCATTTAATACATATGTTGTAATTATTGTTAAATTTTAATAATCTTTTAATCTTATGAATCACTTTCTTTCAATTTATAAAAAACATAGTCTCATTCTAATTTTTTCTGTTTTTTGCTTTCAAGGAACAAAAGCACAAGACATTAGAAGTGATTTTTGGAATCATGTACGTTTTGGTGGTGGTATTGGACTAAATTTTGGCGATGGCTTTTTTAGCGGCACCATTGCCCCAAGTGGTATTTATGAATTTGATAACATTTTTGCACTTGGTTTAGGACTTAATGCCACATTTAATAATCAAAAAAACATTTATAAATCTACTATTTTGGGCGGAAGCTTAATTGGCTTAGCTAACGTAATTCCGCAATTACAACTTTCAGCAGAATTTGAGCAACTTAATGTAGACAGAAATTATAATGTAAATTTAAATATTGAAGATGAAAATTATTGGGTGCCCGCTTTGTTTTTAGGTATTGGGTATAGAAATGGCAATGTTACTTTTGGTGTTCGATATGATGTACTTTATGATGATGAACAAAGTATTTATATAGATCCGTGGATGCCTTTTGTGAGGTTTTATTTTTAATCCTAAAGTGGCAAAAAAGCTATTCCTAATTCTATATCTACTATTAAATCTTTAATAGTTTTCTCATTTAAACTTTTTAATATTTTTTTTCTAGAAGCACTTAATATATTATGTAAAGGGCAAGGCTTATCTTCATTACATTTTTCTAAACTTAACATACAACTAGTAAGTCTCTTTTCTCCATCAATAATGGTCAAAATTTTTATAACAGGCTGGCTCAAATTATCAGTATTTAAATAAAACCCACCTTTAGGCCCCCGCGTAGAAGAAACTATATTTTCCTTGACCAATTTTTGAAGTAATTTTGCTATATAAGCCTGAGGTACATTTATAGGCTTCGCAATATCCTTTACCATAATCTTATGGTCTTCATTGGAATGTAGAGCTAAAAATAACACAGCTTTAACAGCATATTTTGAAGAATTTGAAAGCATAATCAAAACTAAACAATTTCAAACAATTATAAAAAAGATATTTTTATCTTAAATATGATTATTATCATATTTTTATCTGTTTATACTACATAGTTTTGCTTCATAAAATCTAAAAACATGAAGACAACACTAAAACTAATGACCATTCTATTCTCTATATTATTAATGAGTTGTGGTGGTAAAGAAGAAAAAAAGAAAGAAGTTTTCTCTTATGAAAATAAAACAACTACAGAAGCAAAAGTTGAAACTAAAGCCGAAAAAATTCCTGCTTCAAAAAAAGTAGATCTATCTAATAAAGGTATTGGTCCTATTACTTCGCTAGTATTACCTGCAGAAATTGACCAAACCATGGTAGCACACGGAGCCGATGTTTACAAAAAAATGTGTACGGCATGCCATAGATCTGATAAAAAATTTATTGGTCCTGCACCAACAGGTATTTTAGAGCGCAGAACTCCAGAATGGGTCATGAATATGATTTTAAACCCTGAGGAAATGACACAAAAAGACCCTTTAGCAAAAGAATTACTTATGGAATTTAATGGCTCACCAATGGCTAATCAAAATTTATCTGAGGAAGATGCTAGAGCAGTTTTAGAATATTTTAGAACATTAAAATAATTATAGCCTTATGAAAACTAAACTAAAATTTTTATTTCCCATTCTCTTAATAGTGTTCTTGTTTAATTGTAAAAATAATAAAGACACTCAAGTAAAAGATTCAACCACTACAGTTTCAAATCAAGCTGAAGAAAGAACAGGTCAAGCCTTTATTGAGGATGATGGAAGTACAACCGTTTTAAGCATAGCTATTGGCTCAAAAGATCATACAACATTAGTGGCTGCAGTACAAGCCGCACAATTAGAAAACGCCTTAGTAAATGCTGGTCCTTTAATGGTTTTTGCACCAACCAATGAAGCTTTTGCAGCTTTACCTGAAGGAACTGTTGAAAATTTGTTAAAGCCAGAAAATAAAGAAGCTTTGGCAAATATTTTAAAATATCATGTCACGCCTGGAAACTACTCTAAAGATTTTTTAAAGAAATTCAAAAAACTAGGTCAAGCAAATAATCAGTATGTAAAAGTAGAAGTTATAGATGGAGAACCTATGATTGGAGGCGCAAAAATACTAGGAAGTGTAAAAGCTGGAAATGGCATTGTACACGTTATTGATAAGGTTTTACTGCCTCCAACTCAAGAATAAAAAACACTAATCTAAAAATATAACAATGAAGAATTTATTAAAATCAACAGTTGCAATGCTAAGTGTTCTAGTAGCATTTACAAGTTGCAATAATCAAGGCTCCAATGGAAAATCTGGAGCATTGTCCAGTAGTGCAGCCGAAAAAGTTTACGTTGCTCCTGGAGAGCACGATGAGTTTTATGCCTTTATTTCTGGAGGATTTAGTGGTCAATTAGCAGTTTATGGACTGCCTTCAGGCCGCTTGTTTAAAGTGATTCCTGTGTTCTCACAAGATGCCGAAAAAGCTTACGGTTATAGCGAAGAAACAAAACCAATGCTTAACACGTCCTATGGTTTTATACCTTGGGATGATGCGCATCACCCAGATATTTCACAAACAAATGGTGTCCTGGATGGTCGTTATGTTTTTATAAATGGTAATAATACACCGAGAATTGCCAAGATAGATTTGACAACATTTGAAACGACTGAAATTATTGAAATACCTAATAGTGCAGGGAACCATAGTTCGTCTTATGTAACAGATAATACTGAGTATGTTGTTGCTGGAACGCGTTTTGCTGTTCCTGTTCCTCAAAGGGATAT
>TARA_R110002111_G_scaffold262586_3_pt1 | contig 18536 bp, 16 predicted proteins | sample TARA_R110002111 | Tara Oceans TARA_R110002111 (sample SAMEA4397363) | marine metagenome | biome: Polar Biome; feature: [ZZZ] marine water layer (ENVO:01000295); material: water (ENVO:00002006), including particulate matter (ENVO:01000060) such as... | depth 199 m | reverse complement strand
ATGTATCCGAACGGTTGTTACCCTTGTGTCCGGCCTAAATACTTGCCCGACAGTGTTGATTATTGTGCAAATATCGACTCTGCTGTAACACTTCCACCAACGTAGTACAACCGTTTTTCGGTTGTGACCGGGTAAATGTGTCAGCGGTTGACTGTGGTGATTTCGCTGACACGTGTTTCCAGTTTTTCGGAATCGGCACCACTGATGGTGACTTCGATTTCGCCATCTCCCGAACCGATCGCTTTGACCTGGATTGTGTAGCGCAGGAATGCGTCTGCAGGCAGTTCCCGTACCGGGGAGACGGTCAATATATTCTGATTGACCTCCGGGCGTAAATTGAGTTTCTGATTTCCCTGATGTGCTTCGACCGAAACGACGCGGAACATCCTGGGGATCTTTGCCTGCAGTGAAATATCCCGGGCGGGCTGCAAACCCCGGTTTTCAATACTGACTTCATATACCGTGTCTTCACCGCGTGTGATCGGGTCCTTAGTGTCTCGCACCTGCACATCAAGCACGCCTTGAGTCGGCGTTACTTTCAGACAGGCGGAAACCATTTCGTTGGGCAGTTCGGGGCTGGTCACATTCACGCGCAGGCAGGCGTGTTCGGCTGCGACTTCGCAGTCGAATTCCACTTGCAACTGGACTCCTTCCCCTTTTTGAACGGTATCCAGCATCCATTTCAATTGTCCCGTTTCGCGCTCTGAACCGATCGAAGCTTCACGTGGATTCAGGACCGGGTCATAAGTGACCGTCACCTGGATCTTGTTTAAATCAACATCGGACACATTCAATAACTTCACAATGAACTCAGCGCGACTGCCGATGGTTCTGGCCGAAGGGCCAATGACAGACAGGTCCAGTTGTTTTTTCTCGTATTCCACACAGACCGATTTCCAGACCAGTTCCTCGCCATCGGCGCTGGCGCGAAACCGGCAACAATGACTGCCGAGTGCGTCGCTGAACAGGGTCAGCGAAATTTCTTTTGACTCGCCCGGTTGCAGAGTACCCAGACGCTGTCCGATTTTCTTTTCGCGTCTGCCTGGAAACTGAAGTGTGTCATCAAATTCACATTCCAGAAGTACGTTTCTGACAGAGCGGTCACTGACATTTTTGATAATCAGATAAAAAGTCGCACCGCTGCCCAACTGTCGTTTGGGGATCACATCAACGGTCATTTCCAGCCGATCTGCCGCTCCCGGTTCTGCTGTTCCCGGCGGAGTCATCATCGGACCGGATTGCAATTTCGGAGCCGACCTGGATTGAGGTAAGCTGCTCTGGAAGTCCGGCCCCTTTAATTCCGGCCGCTCCGGTCGGGGAGTGATCTGCTCGGGCAGATCCTGCGGCTGCAGTGGTTGACTGCGATCGACCGATTCCGGTACGGAAAACATATCGTTATCAGGTCGTGGTATTGGTGGTTGTTTTTGTGGAATCGTCTGCGGGTTGACGCGTTGCGTTTCTCTGGGCTGGGGCGTTGTCGTTTGTGAAGAGCCGTTCAAAGACTGATTTTGTGGATTGAGTGGTGGCGGATTCGTCAGTTTCAATGAGGAGCGTTGACCTGGCGCAAGGGCAGAGCAGGCCGTGACTGCCAGTGTAAGCAGCAACAGCATTCCTGAAGTCGATTTCGATAATGGCCGAATCCAACTGCCCGGCATGAACAATCCTTAATCAAAAATAGAAACGTAATCCATTACAAGTTTACCACGCAAACTTGAGTGCAACAGGGACTGATTCTACTGTTTTTTTAAATAGTAAACGCGGTAAACTACATTTGATTTGGACGTTGGTCCGTATTGTGTTTTCTCTCCGTCTCGTTTCGTATTGAACGATAAAGCAGACGGAATCACTGGTATAATCATCCAGGTTACGGTCAGGCAGACAAAGGGGAGAAAACGTACAGAAAACAGTGAGATGGCCCGTCGTAGCAATTAACAAACAGAAATTGAGTTTCTAGACTGAAAAGGCTGAAACATTGATTAGTATTAAATTCATTATTCCGAATCCAACGCCGATTTTCCGCCTGACGAGGTGGGGCTCGACTGTCAAAATGCGATGAACAGGGAACGCCGTTGAAGGTTTTTGTGTCAGAATATCTCTGTAGCGGTGCCTGTGAGGAATCACAGGCAGATGAATCATTGTTGACGGAAGGAGCCGCGATGCTGGATGCGGTGATCATCGACCTCCTCGAGATTCCTGACTGCAGTGTCACAACGTGTGTGCAGGAACAGCTTGATCTGCCTGTTTTTCAGCGGGAAGAGGAAGAAGACGGTTTTCAGATTCATCGCGTCAGGAATGCAGTTGAAGAGCAGCGTTACTTCGACCTGTCTTGTCAGCAGGCAGATGTCGTCTGGATTATTGCCCCTGAATTTGATGAGATACTTTCATCAAGAACCGCGCGGGCGATCGAATGGGGAGCGAAAGTGGTTGGTCCCGATTTGGCTGCAATCCAACTGACGGCAGACAAGTGGCGGCTGTATGAATTTCTGAACGAATTATCTCTGCCCACCATTCCGACCTCATTGCTGGAGTCTGAGTTATGCGTTCCTCCTTATGAGTTCCCCTGTATAATGAAACACCGCTTTGGAGCAGGGGGGCTTGGCTTACAATTTCTCACAGAGCCTCGTAAATGGCTGTTTGCACTGATGGATCTTGAGGAAAACAGTGCCGATTTTGTCGTGCAGCCATTTGTTTTCGGAAAGTTGCTTTCGACCGTCGTACTGTTTTCTTCAGAACGCAGGGAGATTTTTCCGATCGGCGAGCAACATATCAGCTGGAAATCCGGCTATGAATATCAGGGAGGCATGATTCCGGCTGAACTGAACGCGAAAGTGACGCGATCGATACAGAAGTTACTGGAACGCGTTTGCGATGCAATGCCGGGCCTTGCCGGTTATATTGGCGTTGACCTTCTGCTACCGGACAGTCATCCGTCGCAGCCTTTGATTGTGGAAATCAATCCGCGACTGACGACAAGTTATACCGGCTATCGTTATTTTACGCATGACAATCTGGCCGAACGGATTGTCGATTCGGAAACAAAGTTTCCTCCCCTCAACTGGGACGGATGGGGGCACGTGCAGTTTCAGCCTGATGGAAGTGTTTTTTTGAACCCGAAGTAGTGTCTTATCAGACCTGGAATGGCACGTTGCTCGACATGGTCCGCACGCTCGTTGGCGTGCTTGCCTGATGCCGATCACCCGTCAATACAGGATTGATGGACCAGTAGTTTTAGAGAGACTTTGATTCATGTATGTGATTGGTCTGGATATTGGTGGTGCGAATATCAAATCGGCAGACGGTAATGGCGTTGCGAAAGCGGTTCCCTTTGAACTCTGGAAAACGCCGGAACGGTTAGCGCAGACGCTACAGGAACTACTCACTTCGTACGCGCGACCGGATCTGGTGGCGGTGACGATGACCGGGGAACTTGCCGACTGTTTCCAGACCAAGGCTGCAGGAGTGGAACACATTCTCGCGGCGACGGAACAGGCCGTTGCACCGGCGCCGGTTGTGGTCTGGCAGACCGGGGCGGAATTTCTGACGCCCGATCTTGCCAGAGAATTTCCGTTTCTGGTCGCCGCCGCGAACTGGCATGCGCTGGCGACCTGGATGGGGCGGATGATCCCGGACCAATGGGGACTGCTCATCGACATCGGTTCGACAACGACGGATCTCATTCCGCTGGAGAACGGTTTTCCTGTGCCTGAGGGACTGACCGACGTGGAACGACTGCTCTCCGGAGAACTGGTTTATACGGGCGGACGCCGGACGCCGATCGCAATGATAAACGGGCGGGTTCCTCTGCGCGGTCAGCAATGTCCGTTGGCAGCGGAATGTTTTGCGACGGCGCTGGATCTCTATCTGTTGCTCGGTGATCGGGCCGAAGATCTGGATGATCGCGACACGGCTAACGGGAAGCCGGCCACTTCAGCAGACGCCTATGATCGGCTGGCCCGCTCTGTCTGCTGCGATACATCGGAACTGACGCGGGCAGAAGCGGTTGTGATGTCAGCTTCTTTGGCAGAACAGCAGCAGAAACAGATCACAGAGGCCGTCGATCAGGTTCTGGGGCGAATGGCAGAACCGCCGGCGACGGTTTTGATCAGCGGCAGTGCCGTTTTCCTGGCGGAAAAAATTGTCCGGGCACACCCGGTTTTGAGTCAGGCAGCGGTCACGAATGTTGCGGAAATCTTTGATGGTTCGATTTCGGACTCCGCCTGCGCATTTGCAGTGGCCCGTCTCGCGGCTGAGCGGCTGCGGTTCTGATACTCTGTTTCAGGGGGGCTCTGAGATTCCCTGCTATAAAACAGGGGTGATTCGGTGGTTTTATAAGTTATTACAAAATAATGACTTATGTTGATGTGTGTAGTGTGTTTATCCCCACTTAGTTCACATTGCTTTCCTCCAAGAGTGGTTGACTCGTTTTTCCTGTTTATGGTATCTTTCCGCTTCTGTAAGTGCTTAATGGCGATACTTTTTGAGCCAAAGTCATATCTCCGTCTGTCTATTCCTTTGCTTTGACCGATGAACCGGGATGGAAATCCGTCGAAGCCGTATTGGGCATCGGGATTAGACTGAGAATATAAAAGCAAAACTACTTCCCTCATTCAGCGATGGAGCGCGAAAATATGTGTGGAATTGTCGGATATATTGGACATCGACAAGCCGGACCTGTCTTAATCAAAGGTCTGCAAAAACTGGAATATCGTGGTTATGACAGCGCTGGAATTGCTGTTCACGATGGCACGTCGATTCAGATTCGCAAGAAAAAAGGACGGGTCTCCGAAATGGCGGCGCTCTACAAAGCGAGCCCTGTTTCGGGAACAATGGGAATCGGCCATACGCGCTGGGCGACACACGGGGAAACCAATGACCAGAATTCGCATCCGCATACCGGCGGCAACGGAGATGTGGTCATCGTTCATAATGGTGTGATTGAAAACTATTCCTCACTCCGCACGCAACTGCAGGGGCTGGGATATGTCTTTCGCACGACGACGGATACGGAATCGATTGCTCACTTATTATCACATCATCTGGAAGAACAGATTAAACTCGGCTCTGATCCGGAAGAACTGGCGACTTATCTGAAAGTGGTCGAAATTTCGCTGACGAAATTGAAGGGTACCTACGGTCTGGTCGTTCTCTTTCACGATCTGCCTGATGTTCTGATCGCGGCCCGTCTGGGAAGTCCTCTGGTAATTGGTGTGGGCAAAGGCGAAAATTTTATCGCCAGCGACGCGACACCTCTGGTGGGATACACGGATGAAGTCATTTATCTGGCCGACCATGAGATCGCAGTAATCACACGCGATGAAGTGGAAGTATTTCACCGCGACGAAGGACAGCAGAAACTGTCGATTCACACCCTGGATCAGGTGAGCGTGGACTCGGAACTGGGTGATTACAAGCATTACATGCTGAAAGAGATCTTTGAGCAGCCCCAGGCGCTGGAAAATGCGATGCGCGGGCGGATCGATGAAGACGAAGCGACGGCAAAGTTCGGCGGATTGAACCTGTCGGCACAGCAGCTCAGAAAAATCGATCGTGTCGTGTTAACGGCCTGCGGTACCAGCTGGCATTCAGGGCTGGTGGGTGAATACCTGCTCGAAGAATTTGCACGGATACCGACCGAGGTGGAATACGCGAGTGAATTGCGGTATCGCAATCCGCCGATCTCGAACAGCACGATGATTTTTGCGATTACACAGAGTGGCGAGACAGCAGATACGCTGGCCGCGATGCGCGAATGCAAACGCAAAGGGCACCCGACTCTGGCGATCTGCAATGTGGTCGGTTCCTCTATCGCCCGCGAAGCGGATGGCGGGATTTATCTGCACGCCGGTCCCGAAGTGGGAGTTGCTTCCACGAAAGCTTTCACATCACAGGTGATGGTGCTGATTCAGCTGGCTTTGTTTCTGGGCAGAATGCGGCATCTCTCGTATCCCGCAGGTCGCAGGATTATCGATGCCATTCAAAAGATACCTGATCAGATTCGTAAGTGTCTGGAGTGCAATGATCTGGTCAAAGATATTGCCACCAAGTATTGCGATAATACTAACTTTCTCTATCTGGGCCGCCTGTATAATTTCCCCGGTGCGCTGGAAGGTGCTTTGAAGCTGAAAGAGATCAGCTATATTCACGCGGAAGGTTATCCGGCTGCGGAAATGAAACATGGCCCGATCGCGCTGGTGGATGAACAGACGCCGAGCGTGTTTGTTGTTCCTCACGGACAGATTTATCCCAAAGTCATGAGCAATCTGGAAGAAGTCAAAGCCCGCAAAGGGCCCGTGATTGCGATTGCCTGCGAAGGGGATAAAAAAATTGCGGACATTGCCGACGATGTGATTTATGTGCCTGACGTGGACGATTTTCTGCAACCTCTGGTGACGGCGATTCCGCTGCAGTTGCTGGCTTATCATATCGCGGTCTTGCGGGGCTGTAATGTCGACCGCCCCCGCAATCTGGCGAAAAGTGTGACCGTCGAATAGTAATGTCAGCTGAGGTCTTTCCTCAATCCCTCAGAAAATACGCTTGATTTCAACAAAATCAGTGAAATCCAGGCGTTCCTTTTCTGAAAGTTCGAAAATTGAACTTTCCGGATTTGGTTTCGCTTCGTGTACCGCATAGAATAAGCTGTGAGGCCGCTTTGAGCGCGCCCGATCGAAATATTTTAGGTGGTGTGATGTTTGTGAACCTGCATGGTTTACAAACATCTGAAGCAGATCGGTAACGCTTCTGCTTAACTGGAAATGATCAAATGAAAGTAATTCTGGCAAATCCCCGTGGTTTTTGTGCGGGTGTTAATATGGCGATCGAATGTCTTGAGGAAGTCATTCGAATATTTGGCAGCAATATTTATGTTTATCATGAAATCGTGCATAACAAATATGTTGTGAATCGCTTTACCGATCTAGGGGTGACTTTTGTTGATTCGGTATCCGAGGTTCCCGAAAAGTCGATTCTTGTCTTCAGCGCACATGGCGTTTCCCCTGTAATTCGTCAGGAAGCCCGCGACAGAAATATCCGCACGATTGACGCCACTTGTCCGCTGGTGACCAAAGTTCATACAGAGGCGATTAAGTATGCTGAGGCCGGATACAATATCATTCTGATCGGTCATGAAGGGCATGACGAAGTGATCGGGACGATGGGCGAAGCACCTGAGAGTATTACTCTGATCGAAACTCCGGAAGAAGTGGCGGCTCTGAATTATCCCGCAGCGGCAAAACTGGCTTATCTGACTCAGACGACTTTGAGTGTGGATGAGGCGGGCAGAGTCATTCAAAGTCTCAAGCAAAAATTTCCTCACATCGAAAGTCCTCCCAAGGAGGATATCTGTTATGCAACGACGAATCGTCAGGAAGCGGTTTCCGAGCTTGTGCTGCAGTCGGATCTGGTACTGGTGCTGGGCAGTCAGAACAGTTCCAACAGTAAACGGCTGATGGAGATCGGCAAGACGGCGCAGAAACCTGCTTATCTGATTGACGGCGTCGATGAACTTTTACCCGAATGGCTTGAAGGGTGTGAGACGATTCTGATTACAGCCGGGGCAAGTGCGCCGGAAGTCGTCGTTCAGGAATTAGTCCAACATCTGGAGGATCACTATCAGGCGGAAGTGGAAAACGCCGTGATCCGAAAAGAATCAGTTCGTTTTCCACTGCCCAGAGAGTTGCGTAAACTACAATCAAAATAGAAACGGATGAGCTTTATTGCATTTAGTCAGACTTTGTGCAGAATAGTTTTCAAAGGTTGACTGGTTGCTGAGATCAAGATCATACGATTGATGGCCGTGTTACATTTTGTTCCGAATATGACTCAATGAGCGCGAAACAAGTTGAGAATCCTTAAAGAATTGAAACAGCCGATATGAGTGATGAACTAACGCCAGCGGAAAATAACGACGAATTCAGTCCGGAACGGCATACCCAGGAAATCAGGCATTCCCAGGTGAGTGCGCGTGTTCCCGAGGGTGTCTCGCGCGGGGTTTTCAGTACCGGCGCTGTAGTGTTACAAGGCGGGCATGAGTTTATTCTGGATTTCCTGTTAAGAATTTCGACTCCTCAGCAGGTTGTCGCGCGCGTCGTTCTGCCACTCGGAGTGGTCCCGCAAATGATTCGTGCCCTCAGAGACAATCTGAATAATTATGAAAAGCGGTTTGGCACTCCCACGATCCCGACTCCGCTTCCGCCGCAGGTCACCGGGTCGGCAGATTCGATCAATGTCGGAACAGGGTTTGAAGCGCCTGCATCAAATGAACCCACGCCGCCGGTTTCCGATGTGATTTCAGGAGCCTCTGCAAGTGGTACCGGCGCTGTCGGTGAAACGATGACGCCCGAGTCTGATGCGGAATACAAACCGAAACCGGAAACAGTCAATAAGCCGGCTGAAACGGGACAGAAGCCGCCGTCCGCGGAAGAACTGTATGACGAACTGAAACTGCCCGACGATATGCTGAGCGGCGTCTATGCGAATGCTGTTCGGATCGGGCATTCGGCGACCGAATTTTCGTTTGACTTCATCACCACATTTTTTCCGCGATCGTGTGTGTCAGCCCGCGTGCATATGGCTGCCCCCAATATTCCCCGACTGCTGGATTCGCTGTCACACTCGTTTGACCAGTTCCAGCGAAAGGTGGCTCAACAGCAGAAACGCCAACCACCGCAGCAGGGTGATCAGCCAGGCAATCTTTAAAACAGACCAGTCCGGGTGGGAGCAGCCGCTTGCTCCTGCATCATGCCTGTTCATCGCCGGAAGGTCCGTAGAGACCTGGGACGGGGATGTCATTGAGTCGCAGATAAACACAGAGATGCGCACGATGATGGATGCTGTGATTGAGAACCCAGGTGCGAATCATTCCCTGTTTGGACATCGTGATGAGGGGATGCCCAGCGGACAGAAGTGACCAGGATTTGGGAAATTCCTCGTCGGGTGTTGCTGCGATGCATTCCCGGGCGGTGGCGACGTTCGCGTCGAACCGCTCGAGGATTTCCTGTTGGCTTTTCAGTTGAACAGACTTGTATGGTTCGCCGCCGACCGGATTGATGTCCCATGCGTCCTGTGTCAGAATTCCTTCCGTCCAGGCTGCAATTTCAACCAGATGTGAGGCGACCCACCGGATGGTGTTGGACTTGGGGTGCGCTTTCCAATCCAGTTTGTCATCCGGGATGCGTTCGAAGACCTGACGTGTTCCCGCCATTTCCATATCAAATTCGGGGAGGAATGTTTCAGCGATCGTCATGAGTTTCTCCAGTCTTAGAAAAAGTGCAGATTACAAGCGGGCAGACCTGTTCTGATCTGCCGGCGTCGGTAATCGATCACGATGAAAAACAGGAATCTGTACTGCTTAATTATTATCTTAAGAGCCTGGAATTTATATCGCTTAGTTGATTTTTCGTCGATCTTCAACACAAAAAAAAAACGGGAAATTAATCTGTTTGCAGTGACTCGTCGGCTGGCTTATCTTTGGCGAAGACCAGATAACGGCAGAGAATGAAGTTGAAGCCCATGCCTGTCAGAATCCCAATAAAAGCTGCCAGCAAGACGTTATTTTCAAAATAGTCAATAGAACTGCAGAGAACGTTCGTGGTAAGCCAGTTGAAGAATGCACCGGTCAGACAGCTTCCGCAATAACTCAGATATTGTTTGAATATCGGAGCATGTTTCGCATAGGCAAATGTGATATTCCGGTTGAGCAGGAAATTCGTACTCATGGAACTCCAGATGGACAAAGCAACGGCAATCGGACGAATCAGCCAGTTCATCAGGATGGAAAGCATAAGCAGGTTAATAAACACACCCGAGAGACCAATCACGGCGAATTGAAGAAAATACGCGTAGTTATTGTATTTGAAATCGAACAATCGCTTCAGGTGTTTCAAGTAATGGCATTGTTCTTTGAATGTGAGCTTGCTCGTTCCCTGTGTTCGGTCGGCAAAGTTGATGGGAACTTCGATGACGTTGCGGCAACGGCATTTCACCAGCAGCTCCAGTCCGATTTTATATCCCACGGGGTTGAGCAGATCGCGTGCTTTCAGAAAATTGTGACGCGACAATGCAAAAAAACCGGCCATCGGGTCTTTCACTTTTGTGAAGGGACGCGCCAGACAAGTGGCAATTCGGGAATTAAGTTTTCGAAACCAACCCCAGGTTTCTTCTGTTGATCCGCCGTTGACATAGCGGCTGCCGATGACAAAATCCGCGTGTTGATTTTTCAAGGCAGCATACAGGTCCGGAATCTTTTCGGGCGGGTGTGAAAGATCAGCGTCCATCACCAGCAGGATTTCGGCAGAGGCAGCATCCATGCCTGCGATCACGGCAGTGGAGAGCCCCCGCTCATTTTTACGCCTGATCAGCCGGACGGGAAATGACTCGGACAGTGTTTGACAGACGTCAACCGTCGCATCCGGACTGTCATCGTCAACAATAATGATCTCAGCCGAGATGGCGGAGTCTTTGAGGGTTTGACCAATGCGGGGGATCAGGCTTGTTAAATTCGAGGCCTCACAATAAGTGGGGACGATAATCGATAATTGAAGCAAAGTTCTCACTTTTCAGGATTGTTTTGATTGTAGGATCTGATGCGGATATGGCGCGTATTCAGAGGAATCGTGCTTTGACAGTCGCCGGTGATTGATTCTGCCCTGTGCCGGTATTCAAAATCTACCTCGTTCCAGGGAAAATCGATTGAATTTCCGGTTCTGATCTTTTGCGAGGATCGTGAAAGCTTCAAACAGAATTATCCTTAGATCAAGTGCAACCCTTACGATCTGCATGATTGACGCAATGATTTTGCTTTCGCGGATTCATCGATGCTGTTTTTTTGCATCATTTTCTTGCCCCAGACGACGTGAGGCAAATTTGTGAACTAGATTTAAACTAGAAAACCAGGTGCAAACACTGAAACAAAAAACTGACATCCCTGACTCGGAACAGGGCAGGCACAACTGGTTTTTTCACAATGATTATAAGTTGAAGGAGTTATGCAAACATGGCAGTTCCCAGCCTTTCTCAAACAGATCCTAATATGGCGTTTGATGAGTTGAAGCGACTCATCCACGGCAAGTTGGTTGAAAAACTCGATTTGTCTCGAGTGGGTGATCTGGAAGGTGATTCACTCAGACGCGAAATTCGTCTGGTCATCGAGCATTTGTGCGATACCGAAAACCCGCTTCTCAACCGCTCCGAACGTGAGCGTTTGATCGAGGAAATTCTGGACGAAACATTTGGTTTCGGTCCTTTGGAACTGTTGCTCAAAGATCAGGATGTTGCCGATATCATGATCAACGGTCCGAAGAATGTGTTTGTTGAAAAAAACGGGCGAATTGAACGTTCTAAAGTCGTATTTCGCGACAATCAGCATTTGATGCAGATTCTTGACCGGATTGTTTCGAAGGTGGGACGGCGTGTCGATGAAACATCTCCGCTGGTCGACGCGCGTCTGCCCGATGGTTCCCGGTTGAATGCGGTCATTCCTCCGCTGGCTCTGGACGGGCCTTCGTTGACGATTCGTAAATTCGGTTCGAACCCGCTGGGTCTGGAAGATTTGCTGCGGTTTGGTGCCTTTACTCCGGAAATCGCAATGTTGCTGGAAGGAGCCATCAAAGCACGCGTGAATACGATTATCAGTGGTGGTACCGGTTCCGGTAAAACAACGCTTCTGAATACACTTTCCAGCTTCATTCAAAGTGATCACCGTGTGATCACGATTGAAGACGCCGCCGAACTTCAGTTGCAGCAAGATCATATTTTACGATTGGAAACACGTCCCCCCAATATTGAAGGCCGGGGGCAGATTACGGCAACCGACCTCGTGAAAAACGCATTACGCATGCGACCTGACCGAATCATCATCGGGGAATGTCGTGGCGCGGAATCGCTGGACATGCTCCAGGCGATGAATACCGGTCATGAAGGTTCTTTGACCACGATTCACGCGAACTCTCCTCGTGATGCGGTTTCCCGTCTGGAAACCATGATTACGATGGGGGGAGTCGAACTGCCTCTCAAAGCGCTGCGACAGCAATTTGCTTCAGCCGTTGATTTGATCATTCAGGTCAACCGTTTGCAGGGCGGGCCTCGTAAAGTGACACACATCACAGAGGTACTGAATATGGAACAGGACACAGTGATTATGCAGGATATTTTCCTGTTTATTCAGGATGGGATTGATGCAGATGGAAGAGCCTTTGGCCATTTTGAAGCGACCGGGGTCCGCCCCGCCTTCATGGACCGGCTCGAAGCGTCGGGCGTTCGACTGCCTGCGAATCTGTTTGCCAATCGCGTATTACAGGGATAATGTTTTCGGTTGATCAATCAATATTGAATCAAAAAAGAAATCGATCTTTCAGAGGATAAAGGTAATCAGAGATGGATCAAACACTAATCATCTCAATCGCTGCTTTTTTGGGTATGATGGCCTTAGTGGGCGCTGTCATGTTCGTCTTCAAGGATTTTTCGTCCAGTACGGCCGAAGATCGTCTGGCGGTGATTACGGGTAAAAAAAAGGTAGCAAGCGAATCGGCATCGTTGCTGAAAGAAGAATTTGTCAAAGGCGGGTTGAACAGTCTCTCGGACCAGGTCGCTCACATTTTAGAGAAATTCGGAAATCTGAAACTGTTGCTGGAACAGGCAGAGGCCCCTTTTAAGGCAGACACCTTTCTATTAATGACTGGTGTGTCGGCAGCATCCGGCTTTGCATTGTCCTGGTTTACCAACGCGCCTGTACCTTTCTGTCCCGTCGCTGCGATGGCGACAGGGGCGTGTCCGTTTATGTGGCTGCTGTTTCGCAGAAATCGACGGTTTAAAAAATTTGCACAACAACTTCCGGACGCTCTGGAACTGGTGGGGCGTGCTTTGCGATCCGGCCATAGTCTGTCGTCAGGGCTGAGTGTGGTTGTACAGGAAATGCCGGCTCCGATCTCAACCGAATTTGCATTGGCGTATGAAGAACAGAACCTGGGTGTTCCCATCGATGTGGCATTAAAGAGTATGCTAAAGCGAATGCCTAACCTGGACTTAAAGTTTTTTGTGACAGCCGTTGTGATACAAAGACAGGCGGGGGGAGACCTTGCCGAAATTCTGGACAAAATTGGTTATATCATTCGACAGCGTTTCAAGATTATGGGACAGGTTCAGGCGTTAACCGGGGAAGGTCGTATCAGTGGAGTCGTGTTGATGGCTTTGCCGATTGCCCTGTTTTTTGCCGTGTATTATCTGAATCCCGATTACGTCATGTTGTTGTTTACAGATGAACTGGGACGCAAGATGATTGCCGGCGGTATTGTGTTGCAGGTCCTGGGAGCCTTGTGGATTAAGAAGATCGTGAATATCAAAATTTGATCAGCAGAACTTTCAGTTTTTTCATGGATTATTACTGTTAGAGAAAAATGGCAGCCACTTCGCCTGGCTGCGTGTGGGAGAGTCAATCATGGATTTTGTTCAACTGTTACCGTGGGCTATTTTTGGAATGGTGATTGTTGGCGGTATTGCACTGATCAATAAACTCAATTCTGATCAATCACGCACCTCCGCGAGACTGGAAGAGTTGCGCAATCCGCATTTGAGAAATGGCGGAGAGCAGGCTCCTACCGGCAGCAGCCTGTTTGAGAAAGCAGCGCCAACGCTTTCCAAAGCTCTGACACCCAAGTCTGAGCTGGAAGAAAACCAGTTAAAAGTGCGTCTGGCCAATGCCGGTTATAATTCCGAGAATGCACCGTCCATCTATCTTTCATTGAAAGTGGCTATAGGATTGCTGGGGTTGGTTCTGGGATCAGGTTACGGTTTCTACCGATTCGGAATGGCCCAAAATGGCTGGACATCATTAATCATCGGCGGCGGGATCGGTTTTTATCTGCCTTCCATTGGTTTAGGACTACTGCGCAAATCGCGCATCGAACGAATTTTCCTGTCATTGCCGGATGCGTTAGACCTGCTGGTCGTCTGTGTCGAAGCAGGGTTAGGGCTTGATGCAGCAATGAGAAGAGTGTCCGAAGAGCTGGAAGATACCGCTCCGGATGTGTGTAGCGAATTCGCTTTGTGCAATTTGCAGTTACAGATGGGACGTCAGCGGCGGGAAGTGCTGCATGACCTGGGAATCCGCAGTGGAGTCGATGATATGCGTGCCTTATCGGCGATTCTGATTCAGGCGGATAAGTTCGGTTCCTCAATTGCACAGGCACTGCGGGTACAGTCAGACAGTATGCGCGTGAAACGCAGCCAGCTCGCCGAAGAGCAGGCCGCGATGACTGCGGTCAAGATGATCTTTCCCCTGGTACTGTTCATTTTTCCCGGGATTTTCGTAGTACTGGTCGGCCCTGCAGCCATCATGATGATTAACGGTTTGTTGACAAGCTGACCGGCAAGTCATTCCTGAAATCCATTTCAGATTACCGTTTTGTAAACACCTTTGATCATTTCGATGATCAAAGGTGTTTCATTGTATTTACACTCCGAAGACACCTTCTGTGTATTCCTTTTGAATCTAAAAAAAATCCATCAGACCAATCTGGATTATCGGTAGTGCATGTTCGATTTTTCATCGATTTGCTTTTTTATCACTGTGATTTTCGTTAATCCCGTATCTCAAATGATTTTGGCATTTATTTTGCGTCAAGTATTACGTAATTGGATGATTCATGTGGGGTAAAGTACACCCGGCGAACAGGAAAAATCGCGATTTATCCCGGGTATGAACATCGTTCAGCATGAGGACTATGCAGACTTTTGAATTGATCGCTCAGGGCGAGGATCTGCAATCTTTTGTGTCAAGTGAATAAAACCTGGTTATCATCTTTTGCTTGAATGGATAAGTTTCAGGGCCTTTTATTTTTTTGGCAGGCTATTTTTTAGATGACCATTAAAAAACCAGATTGAAATTACCGATGCCTGCTCCTCCCTCCTGGCTAAATACAATGGCGAACCATGTGGCATCATTAATGTATGATGTCGATGTTCTGTCACCCATCGGATGTCATTTTTTTCACAATACCAGCCGCAACGAATGGGAAGTCACTCTGTTTGCTTCGAATACAGAGATTGTCGGCGGTGAATGGGATGGGGTACTGGCACCTTCCAAGTTCTGCTTTGATCTCCTCAAACTCGGAGAAATCTTTCAGGAAGTACGCGCATTATTCTGGCAGGCGTTACCCGTTGATTTTGATGATCAGTTAGGCGCGCATATTTCCATTGAAGCGACCTACGAAGGGCAACAGGTCTGGGTGCGTGTCTTAGCGGAAGCCCCTGAGGAATTTGAACCTGGCCGCCGTCTTCAGGCTTATGAATCCAATATGAAAGAGATCTGGTAACACTCCCTTTTTACTTTCTGCTCGCCCGAACACAATCGCCCTGGTACTTCCGCCGTTAAGATCGCCGGCTCATTCTGACCGTTTGAGATCGATTCCAGGGGCTGTTGTAGATCTCTTCTGCTTTCTCGATTATCATAACAGCTTCAGAAATTCGGTGTTCTACGGGACATGACTGTTTGATTCTGTTAGGGAGAGCGATGCGATGCAACTGGGGTTTGTGACTGCAATTTTGCCTGATTTCGAACTGCGACAGGTCTTTCAGGTGGCAGCGGAAATCGGCTACGACTGTGTGGAAGTCATGTGCTGGCCGGAGGGGAAAGATGCCCGTCGTTATGCCGGTGTGACTCATATCTCCGCAGAAGAGTTTACCGAATCGGACGTTACTGCGATTCAGCAGCTGGCAGACGAATTCGACATTTCCATCAGTGCATTGGGTTATTACCCTAATCCGTTAACGCCCGATCCGGAGGAAGCAGAGAAGTACGCCGACCACATTCAAAAGGTCATTGTGGCAGCGAAAATGCTGGGCGTGAATCGTATGAATACGTTCATCGGACGCGACTGGAAAAAATCAGTTGATGAGAACTGGCCGCGTTTTTTACAGACCTGGCCTGCGATTATCAAGTTTGCAGAGCAGCAGCAGGTGCAGATCGGCATCGAGAACTGTCCGATGTCTTTCACAAAGGATGAATGGCCCGGCGGTAAGAATCTGGCCTGCAGTCCGGCGATCTGGAAGCGCATGTACGAGGACATTCCCAGTCCGTATTTCGGGTTGAATTATGATCCGTCGCATCTGGTGTGGATGCACATGGATTATCTGGCACCGATTCGTGATTTTGCCGATCGCATTTTTCATGTGCATGCCAAGGATGTCCGCATTGATCAGCATCGACTGGATCATGTCGGGATTCTGGCACATCCGCTCGACTATCATAGCCCCAAGTTGCCTGGGCTGGGTCAAGTCGACTGGGGCAGTTTTTTCTCGCAGCTGAATGAAATCGGCTATCAGGGGCCGGTCTGTGTGGAAGTGGAGGATCGTGCCTACGAAGATTCGACCGACTCCTGTCTGGCCGCCTTGCGACAATGTCATACCTATCTGCGGAATTTCATTCCCGAAAGAAAGTGAAAATTATGGAGTACACGTATCTCGACATCGCCAAAATGATTGATCATTCCTTATTGAAACCGACGTTGACAACAGAAGATTTAGAAGCAGGCTGCCAATTGGCGCTGGCCTATGATGTGGCCAGCGTGTGTATCATGCCCTTTTATCTCAAACGCTGTGCGCAACTCCTGAAAGGTTCGACCGTCAAAGCGAGTACGACCATCGGTTTCCCGCATGGCGGCCATACAACCTGTGTGAAACAGGCCGAAGCAGAGCGCGCGATTGCAGACGGTTGCGAAGAACTCGATATGGTTGTCAATATTTCGCGTGTGTTAAGTGGCGATTGGAAGTCTGTGGCTGACGAGATTGAACTCCTCACCGGGATCACCCATCAGGCGGGACAGAAGATTAAAGTGATCTTTGAAAACTGCTATCTGTCAGAGAAACAAAAAATCGAACTCTGCCAGATCTGCGCTGGGCTGGGGGTCGACTGGGTGAAAACATCAACGGGATACGGCAGTGGTGGCGCAACGCTGGAAGATCTCAAACTGATGCGGACCGAGTGTCCCGAAAATGTGCAGGTCAAAGCAGCAGGCGGAATTCGTACGCTCGATCAACTGCTGGAAGTCCGCGCGATGGGCGTCAGCCGCGTGGGAGCCAGCGCCACACAGACCATCCTGGATACCTGCCGTGAGCGGCTGGGGCTCTCACCATTGCTGAACTGATTTTTCTGAGCCCTGCATGAATATCATGCTATGCCATATGGTTTTACCGCTCGACAGTCAATTGGCGGTCTGACTCTGTCGATCTGTTTCTATTTTCTTTCCCCACGTATCTGTTATAATGTTCAGTTCCTGGGCGGTCAAACGCGTTTTCTGTTATCAGGGTAAAGAGTTACAAGAAATGAGGTTAGTTAGAATCAATTCAGGATAGAGTTGAAACTGAGTCTCAATTTCCTTATATTGTAAAGGACGAAGCGAATTTGATGAAGCAGAATGAACTTAACGCAGGCTGCAGGAATTCTTTGGTGCCGAGAGTGCTTGAGTGATGACATTAAACCAGATTGTAAAAGGCCAGGTGGCGCGGATTACACAGATCAATGGTGAAGATGCGATTTCCATTCGTTTAATGGAAATGGGGCTCATTGATGGCGAACAGATTCAACTGCTGGGGAAAGCGCCTTTAGGCGATCCGCTGGAGTTTGCAGTGCGTGGTTACCGGTTATCGCTGCGATTAAATGAAGCAAAGTGCGTTGAAGTTGAAATTGTATAACGACCCTGTTTTCCTGAACTGACAGGTCGCCCGATTTTCCTCCCGAATGAGAGCCCCGCTTTCAGATCTCCTGATTCCATGATCAACACTCCTGCCGTGCCACAAACCGCTGTGCAACAAAAAAAGATGACGATTGCCATTATCGGCAATCCGAATACCGGGAAGAGCACGCTGTTTAATCAGCTTTCCGGCGGGCATGCTCACATCGGGAACTTTCCCGGGGTGACGGTGGAAAAAAAAGTCGGCAGTGTGACCTGGGAAGGCCGCCCGATTGATCTGGTTGATTTGCCGGGAACCTACAGTCTGGCGCCCCGGTCGATTGACGAAATGCTGGCGGTAGATATTTTGCTGGGGAGACAAAAAAGTGTTCCCCGTCCCGATGCGATTATCTGTATTGCGGATGCTTCGAATCTGGAACGAAACTTTTATCTGTTCAGCCAGATACTCGACCTGTCGATTCCCGTAGTGCTGGTCCTCAACATGTGTGATCTGGCCCGGTCGCGGGGGGTAATCATTGACTCACAGGCTTTATCTCAAAAGCTGAACGTCCCTGTGATTTGCACGGAAGCCCATCATGGTAAAGGGCTCAAAGAACTTAAAACAGCCATTCTGAAGATTGAGGCAGGAGCAGCGCACCTGCCGCTGGCACTGTTCCCGAATGCCTTTTATTCAGAACGAGATCTGCTCAGAGAGAAACTGCAGACCCCGCAGGAGCAGGCCGCCCCGGATTTTCTGGTAGACCGGTTACTGCTCGATGTAGGCGGTTATGTCGAATCCTACTTCGAGCATCATGCAAAAAATGGCTTGATGGATCATTTACATGAGGCTCGCTCACGGTTGAAGGCAGCCGGTTT
>TARA_R110002111_G_scaffold132152_2_pt1 | contig 18591 bp, 15 predicted proteins | sample TARA_R110002111 | Tara Oceans TARA_R110002111 (sample SAMEA4397363) | marine metagenome | biome: Polar Biome; feature: [ZZZ] marine water layer (ENVO:01000295); material: water (ENVO:00002006), including particulate matter (ENVO:01000060) such as... | depth 199 m | reverse complement strand
ACCTATATCAGTATAATACATAATCAGAAATGTATTCATCTAACTTATCACGACTATGGCTTGTTTTATAAGATGCATTGGGTTCACCTGCTCCATAAAAATCATCATCTGGCATAAAATCTTGCGCATCTTCATCATCTTCATTGGTGCCATAAGAAAATATAGTAGCTATCCGTAAATCGTGTTCTCCTGCTTCTTTTTTACGCTTGAAAATGTCGTAATACTTAATTAACGTATCAATATTACTCACCGCAAATAACGCAGAAAAGTCTTTATTATCGGTTTTAGTATTGTGATAGGCTATAATATAATCTGCAATCTTCTCTAAACGTCTTTCATCTGCAAAGACCTCAGCCGTATCAATATCCTCGACCTCTATATCTATATCTATAAACGTATTGCCTTTTTGTTTGTATTTACCGATGTACTCAATACCAAAACGCAATACATTTTGGTCTTTTATAGCATCCGTAATCACGTATTTGTGTAAACAGTTCCCAAACAAATCTTTAGTGGTTCGTTTACCTAAGTCGTTTTTAGAGGCATTCTCAGCAAAAATAGGAGTGCCTGTAAATCCAAAAAGCTGACTGCTTTTAAAATACTCAGTGATGGTTTTATGCGTTTGCCCAAACTGACTACGGTGACATTCATCAAAAATAAAGACTACCTTCTTATCTTGTAAATGCGTTAGACTCTTTTTGTAATGGGCCTTAGAAATAGCATTGTTTAGTTTTTGAATCGTCGTTAACACCAACTTAGAATCGTCAGTCAGTTGCTTTACTAAAGATTGTGTATTATCTGTTACATCTACACTGTCTTTTTTAAAGCTATTAAACTCTAACATGGTTTGGTAATCTAAATCTTTACGGTCTACCACAAACACCACCTTGTGTACGTTGGGCAAGTCCATAATAATCTGGCTGGCTTTAAAAGAGGTTAAGGTTTTACCAGAACCTGTAGTATGCCATATATAACCGTTATCGTTACTTGTGGCGACTTGATTAACCAAATGCTCTGTAGCATAAAATTGATATGGTCTTAAGACCATTAATATCTTATGCGTTTCGTTATGCACCACATATTGCGCAATCATTTTACCCAAGTGGCTTGGATTTAAAAATGAATTAGCAAACGCCGTTAAATCGGTGATGTTTTTATTATTTACATCTGCCCAAAAGAAGGTTTGCTTAACAGACTGCAACTTATTGTTGGCTAAATATTTGGTATTAACTCCGTTGCTAATTACAAACAATTGCGCATACTGAAACAAGCCATGATTAGACCAAAACGAATGCCGCTGATACCGATTAATCTGGTTAAAGGCTTCCTTAATTTCTAAACCTCTCCGTTTTAATTCTATTTGTACTAATGGTAAGCCGTTGACCAACAAGGTGACATCGTAACGGTTTTTGTAAGTGCCCTCTTGAGTGATTTGGTTAGTGACTTGAAACAAGTTCTCGTCCCTATTTTCAGAATCAAAAAAGCGGACATAAAATGAGTCTCCATTATCTTTAGTAATATGAAAACGATCGCGCAAAGTCTTAGCCTTTTCAAACACATTGCCCTTAGCCAAATGGTTTAAGATAGCACCAAACTCTTTAGTAGAAAACGAGGTTTTGTTAAACGCTTCTAATTGTGCTTTTAAGTTGGAGACTAAAGCCTCACCATCAGTTATGGTGACGTTTTGATAACCTAAACTTACTAATTGCTTAATTAGGTTATTTTCTAATTGTGCTTCGGATTGCTTTGACATATCTATTATCTTCTACCAAATAATGTTAGTTCTAATTGCGCTAATGAAATACCTTTATATTCATCCACATTATCTCTTATTGTCTTAGCAAAGTTAATAACATCTATATACTTTGAGGCATCTTTAAATTGTGTCCAAGGTTCTATTGGCTGAGTTTCTAACTTGTGTTTTCTTGCCACTTTATTTAATTCAATTTGAATAACGCGATCTACAGGAAAATGCGTTGGTTCATATTTTAATTCTCCTAAACACCACAAATATTTTAAATATAAGTTTACCATTTTTTGAGCAACACCAAAATTGATAGGAATAGTTACACCCTCAATCTTTAAATCATTACTATATTTTACAATAGACATGATATTTAGAATGTGCTCGTGTTCTAAAACTTCTACTTGATACTTTTGGTGAATTATTTTTTCAACCTCTGCTCTCAACGCCTTTCTAAATGCTGTTCTTGTTTTTTCTGGATAATTTTCCGTGTATACATTAGCACGTTGAAATGCACCTCCAAAAGTGAGTATCCAAATCTCATTATTTAAAAAAGCCTTTTTCATAATCTTAAACAAATAGTTGTTGCAACAACCCGCTCTTAAACTCCTGCGTTTTGGTTATTTGCACATTTACTAATTCTATTTTTGCATCTAGAGCACTTAAATAAGTGGCTATTTTTTGTTGTTCTTTTAGGGATGGAACTGATAAACTTATTTTCTTCATTTCATTTTTACTTATCTCTAAAAAAGTAGAACCTTGCGACCTTCGAATAAATTCTTTTCTATGCTGAATAATCCAATAATAAATAAATTCTGAATTATTATTTTCATTTACTACAATAGATTGAAAACCTTGATTTGTTGTACATTCCTCTGTTGCAAAACTTAATTCAGCAATTGTTGCTCTACTTGTAAAAAGAATTGTTCCCTTCGGCAGCATTCGAGCTGATGATTTTTGCAATCCTAAAGTAGTAATCGTTCGTTTACTTTTATCAATATTCCTTTTGTAAACTTCAGTTGGTGTAAACCATTGAATATCTCCATCCCAAAAAGTAGCATTTGTCGTGTCTGGTGTTCCTCCACCAATTATTTCCGAAACCTCTCCCAATCGCTTCTCCTCCCAATCCGCAAAATCCCCACCATCATCAGCCTTAAAACGCAATTGCTGACTAAACAACTGCTGCATCACCCTTTTTTTATAAGCCTCTAAAAGTGCTTTCTTTTTAGTCAATTGCTGTAGTTTGGTATCTACTGCGGTTAGGAAATTGGCTATTTTTTGTTGTTCTGGGAGTTTGGGAAGATTGATTTTTAGTCTATAAAAATCACCATGGTTTAAATCTGGAATTGTTGAAGTTCCTGCCAATTTCAGAATTGTATGTTGTGTTTTATAATCAGTTAAAAAATAATACAAAAACCATTTATCACAATTTGAATCAAACTTTATTTTAAAAAAATTATTATGAAAAGCTCCTTTTACTCCTGTAACAACTTGACCTGTATTCCCAGTTCTTGTCATTAGTATATCATCTTCAGTACATAATACTGATTCAGTTGGATTCTTTATAAAATATTTTTTTGTTGAACCTGCTCTTAAAAATTCATTTGTAATATAAAAATGTAAACCTTCTGCTTCTTCAGTAAACCTTTCTGAAATGGCAATTTGTAACCCTTGATTTATTTTTGTTATCTCCCTTAATTTCTTATGTTCCCACTCTCCTTCAAACTCCTTAAAACGTAGTTTGGGCACCAAAGCGGCAGATTGCTTCGTTCGTTCCTCACTCGCAAGGATATTTTCATTGTTGTTTTGTAATGCCATTAAAAAGGAGTATCAATATTTAACTGTTTACAAAAGTCTGCAATGGTGGCATCGGTTGCTGCGATGTCTTTCTCTAAAGCTTTTAAGTCTTGTGAGACTGCTTTAAGGTCTATGGGGTCTTCTTCTTCAAAGGTATCTACATACCTTGGAATATTGAGGTTATAGTCGTTTTCTTTAACCTCGTCTAAAGTGGCTACGTAACTGTATTTGTCTTTGGTAATACGGTCTCTGTAAGTGTTTACAATAGCAGCAATGTGTTCGTCTTGCAACACGTTTTGCGTTTTTACTTTTTCAAAGTGTTGGCTGGCATCTATAAACAAAATGTTGCAGGCTTGCTCGCGTTTCTTTTTTAAAACCAAAATACAAGTCGGTATGCTCGTACCGTAAAAAATATTGGCTGGTAAGCCTATAACGGCATCGAGGTAGTTTTTATCTTCTATTAAAAATTTACGGATATGGCCTTCGGCTGCTCCTCTAAATAACACACCGTGTGGCAGTACGCAAGCCATGGTGCCGTTGTCATCTAATTGGTGCACCATGTGCTGTACAAAAGCAAAATCGGCTTTAGATTTTGGTGCCAATTTTCCGTAGGCCGAAAAACGATCGTCACTCATAAATAACGGACTAGCACTCCACTTCGCAGAAAATGGCGGATTGGCCACAATAGCTTCAAAGCGCCTATCAATATGATTAGGGCTTGGGTTGACTAAAGTGTCTTCGTTGTAGATATCGAAACGTTTGTAATGCACATCGTGCATTATCATGTTCATTCTGCACAAGTTATAGGTGGTTGGGTTGCTTTCTTGTCCAAAAAACTCACCGACCTCTTTTACTTCTTTTGCTACACGCAATAATAAAGAGCCAGAGCCACACGTGGGATCGTACACACTTTTTAATTGGGTTTTATTAGTAGTCACTAATTGCGCCAATATTTTAGAGACTTGCTGAGGTGTGTAAAACTCTCCAGCTTTCTTACCTGCGCCAGAGGCAAATTGCCCAATCAAATACTCGTAAGCATCCCCAAGGATATCGCTGTCTGAGTTTTCTAAATCAAAGTCAATGCCTTCGAGGTGCATTAGTACTTTTACAATAAGCTCGTTTTTAGCGTCTTCGGTTTTACCGAGTTTACTACTGGTTAAATCGAGGTCTTCAAACAGATTACCAAAATCGTCTTCGCTCTCGCTACCCATAGTACTTTGCTCAATACTGGTAAGCACATTAGCCAAATCACCCAATATAAATTGGTGTTGCCCTCCAGAGTTTCCACGTTTAGCTAAGGTGCTAAACAACTCGCTTGGCTTTAAAAAGTAGCCTAGTTGGTCTAAGGCTTCAAATCTTATGGCATCTAACAAGGCTTCGGCTTCTGGATGTGCTTCTACCGTATCGTAATCTAAACCATCAGGTTTTAGAATTACGTTGGCGTAGAGTTCCATTTTTCGGCTTAGGTATTTATAAAAAATAAAGCCTAGTATATAATCTCTAAAATCATCAGCATCCATATTACCACGTAAGTCGTTGGCAATATTCCACAGGGTTTATTTTAGAACTTGTTGTTTTTGGTCTTCGGACATTAAAAATAAGTGTAAAATTATAGCACCTCAACATGAGGTAACAGTTGTGTTAATTAAGAAATTAATTAAGGGAGATTAAAGATAGGAAAAGCCTTCAAATTTGCAAGGGTTTTCTAATTAATCATCCTTATAACTTATCCGCTCACGAATACCACCACTTTCTCTGTGAATAATCATATCTGCTTTGTAACGTTTTGCTAAAACTTTTGCCTTATTTATAGCTGTACTTTGTTTTCTGTGTTTGGAGGTGATACGTTTATTGCCTTCTCTGCGCACTGCCCAATGGTCTTTATAAGGTACGACGTGTTGGTGCCAGGTTCTTTTTTTAGCGGTATGGTATCTTAAAGAAGATAATATAGCTTGTGTTAGAATGCTTTGTTTTAAAATTAGTCTTTTATAGTAATTAAAACTTCAAAATATCTAAACCAATAATTACTCCTTGCCATAATCTATTTTGATATTTCCAATTATCACTACCCTCTCCCATTACAGCATCTGCACCAATAGCATATCCAATATTTATATTATTGAATCCAAGCATTAGAAATGTACCATAACTTAACATACCTGCTTTTCTATCTGACTGCAGACCTGGTGCATTACTATCTTTTTTTAAACTTGTAGCACCTATATTTAAGAGTATTCCCGTGCTAATAGAGTATTTATTCTCTGATTTACCTAGAGTCTTTTCTGTTGGATTAAACACATTGATATTATACTTCAAAGTAGGTGCAAAACCAATATTTGTACCTGTTTCAACTTGAGCTGGAAAAAATGTTCCATCATCTAATGCTGCCCTAAATTTTAATGGTATAGTTAAGGCTTGCAAACCCAGTTTAAATTCAGTGTACTTGAAGGATTTGTTATACTTAGCAAAATCTTTTATATCGGTTTCATGAGTATAATAAAGACCATTCAAAACTAATTTTGCTATCTTAGGTTCACTCTTTTTTGTTTCAATTAGTTCAAAATCAATTGAATCTAAATCACTCTTATCTATTTTCAAAGAATAATAATTTGTTTGTTCTGTAAGTTTAGAATCATCTGATTTTAGCCTAAAGTTATCTTTAACTCTATAAACTTTGATTTCATCACATTTTGAATCATCTGTAACCCTAGCTACTTGGTTATCTACGTATTCAAAGATGTAATTATCTTTATTAATCGATTTAGTTCCTGCGCAATTAGTAAGCACTAATAGACTACCGATATACATAATTAAGTTATATATTTTCATAGCTTTATATTTTTTAAAACAAATTCTTTATTAGAGGTATCAAACTTTAGTTGTGTGTTACTTACCAATTGTAAAAGAGAAGTTAATTGGGAAGAATTCAAATTAGATGCAGTATACTCTTCTTGATTTTCAAGGATGAAGATAATTGCACCTTTTCCCTTAGGGTTAAATCTTAAATTATATGATTCTACACCTACTATTGCACTTAAAGTTTGATTAACTGCTCCTTTAGTTTGTGTAAATTCAATATTATTCTCACAACTTAGAAATAAAAACAATACTAGAGTTATCAGTACTAGATTTTTGTAATAAGGTAGTTTTTTCATAATAGGATTGGTTATTGGTTAATATTTAAAAGTCAAAGCAAGAGCATCACACCACAACAGTCGCACTCAAAGTCAAAGACACAGGCCGATGATCACTAGTCCGTGTACTAGCATTAGAACCTGCATTGGCACGCTCAAAAACCTCATGCTCAACACGTCCGGCTTTAGCATTCACCTTAAGCGGAAAACTACCATTACATAGTGGTTGACTCATTAAAATATGATCGATAAGCAAGGGGTTTTGGCTGGCTGGTATGTTGAGAATGGGATCTCTAAAGCGAGAGGTCCATCGTAAATCAGCGCTATAATCAAAAAGGGCATGGTTAAAATACCTTTCGGCTGAGAGCACATCTCCTTGTAGGTTTTGAATGAGATCAAAAAAGAGGTACTGACTTTCAAAAAAATCTTGTCCAGGCCCATCGTTACAATCTCCCAACAGCACCATTCCTGGTGCTTCTAATTGGTTGAACTTAGCCGTAATATAATGGCGAATGTTTCGGGCTTCTGTGGCTAACTTCACTCTGGCTTTTAGTGCGGTTTCTAAGTAATCGCCTTCTAAATTGCCTTGGGCATCGCGCTTTATACTGGTTAAATTAATTTTAGATTTAAGGTGTACTCCAATACATTCAATCTCTTGCCCATTATCGAGTTCGTAAATCAGTACCTGCGGATGGCGGTAATGCTTATGGTCGTCAGGTATAATTTTACCCCAATAATTCACGTGCCAGCGATCGGCTGTGATAAAGGCTTGCCAAACTGTCGGATCTTGTAAGCGACAACGTGCTGCAATAGCAGGCTTTACCAAATACCATAACCATTGGGTGCCGCGCATATGGTTACCATAATCACGATCGCGATCACCAATTTGGTCGTTATCACCTTTAAGTATAACAGGAATCCATTCGTTTTGTAAGACTATAGCGCAAAAATCGAGAATAGCGGCTTCTCCTTTTGGCCCTTCTACCAATAAGAGGATATCGGCATCAATCTGCTGTATGGTGGTTTGTACGCGTTGCCTACGATTGAGACTATTTTGTGTGGATGGGTCTTTAATTAAATCTTTGGCGTGTTTTATATTCCAAGTAGAAATCTTTAATGACATAAGTCGTTGGTTTTAAGTTGAATTTATAATACAGTACACCGTGCCCAAATTGGGTACTATGACTATCGTGCATCAACAACGAATTATGTTAATCCTGTACCATTAAGGATATGGTACTTAGGGAATTGCTAGGAAGTTATAAAATATAAGCACAGCATGGTTTTAAATTAGACCAACTGTTAAAATTCTCTGTATAATACCATAAAAAGACCTTAATAAGCTACATATGAAGTGTATAGCCTAAAAACAAGTAGGCTATTGTAGCCGTTCAACTACACCTCAACCTTGTTCCAAATCAGTTCACTATTAAGTAAAAAACTGCCGATGTAGTCAAAATTGCAATCTGTAGGCGCAATAATAGACAAAAACGGTTGCTCCTTTTTATCCCTGTACAAGTGATAGGTCTCACCCACAAGCGGCTCAAAAGTGTAACGCGCATTGTACACAAGAGTGTTGTACTCTAACGACGTCATCATCTTTTCGTACTCCGCCTTTAGCTCTAAATACTTGGCTTTAATCTGCTTATTGGCCTTGTGGATGTTTCGGGTTTTCCAAGACGAATTATCCGTAACCTGTATCGCTGGCGCACCCACATTAGTGGCATACGGCTTTAAGTACGCATCATAACGTTGCGTATCTTCATTAAATACAATCTGATCTGGTTTTTTCGCTTTAGACATAACGTTCAGGCTTTTTTACAAAGATAAACCTCCTTTAAAGGGCTTTTATAAGAAAATAATATAAAATTTTATTAAATTTAAACCTATTAATGAATCCACCTCGAATGAATTTTACAAAAAAAATAGGAGCGCTCAACCTTTTTATTTTAGCACTCTGTGCTTTAATTATTGTGGTTGCTGAATATATGTTCTTAACCGGAGATGAGCTTCATGCCATCTTTATAGGACTTTGGGTACCAACAATTTTAGGATTAGTCATCTTTATAAAACAGATCATCAATGGAGGCCAATGAAATCATTTTCTCGTTATCCATCTTTGTCTCGGTGTGTATAATCATCTGGGCAGTGTTGGTGATACGCGCGTACATCAAAATAGACCGTAACGAATAAGCTACACTAAAGCTTGCAGCACAGCCAACGCCTTACGCGATAACATAAGGCGAGCCTGCCAATTCTTTTTCACTTATAGCGTTTACACCAATTTAAAATCGAGCAACAAGTCTCCTTCAATAGAGGCTTGCAAATGATCTCCCACAACATTTAAACCAGCTCCATTTGCTGGCGTGCCTGTAAAAATAAGATCACCTGGCTCTAATGTCATAAACGAAGACACATAAGCAATAATCTCAGCAAAATTATAAATCATAAGACTGGTATGTCCTATTTGTATGGGCGCTCCGTTAATTTTTAAATCGAAATTGATGTTGCTTAAATCACTAAACTTCGTAATCGGTAGAAATTCCGACATGGGTGACGCTCCATCAAAGCCTTTTGCCAAAGCCCAAGGGCCTTTATTTTCTCTACTGGCTGCTAACACATCTTTGGCCGTGTAATCAATACCCACTGCAATTTCAGAAATATAAGACTCAGCATCAGCAAGCGCAATGTCTTTACCTTGCTTCCCTATTTTAGCCACCAACTCTACCTCATAAGCCAATTGATTGGTCACCTTAGGAAATGGAATGTTGGCGTTACCTGTCACCAAAGTAGATTCTGGCTTCGTAAATATGGTTTGTGTTCCTGTTTTTATGGCGCTAATTTCTGAAAGGTCATTCACGTAATTTTTGCCTATACCAATAATTTTCATGTGTTTTAGTTTTGTTGTTTTAGTAGAATAAAGATACAATAATCTCGGAGCTATGGATTGAAAAATAGGAAAAAAAAGAACGGTATAAGTCGATATAAAATTGAAGCCTCAAAAACGTGGATGACGTAAGTTTTTACAAACATTCAAATCATAAAAAACAGCGCAGAAACCTATAAAAACAGTAACTTTACTAAAAAAACAAATGAGACGCATATCTAAGCTTTTGTGCTTCATCATAATAGTACTGAACACCTATTCTATAACGGCACAGTCTGCTCCCATCACTATTGATGGCCTTTTTGACGATTGGAACGCCAGTTTAACCACCTACACAGATACCAGCGAATCACTGACTGGTGTAGATTTGCTTGAGCTTCAAGTCACAAATGACGATGAGTACTTATTCATTAAAATGAAAGCGAATGTAGAGTTCGATTTAACAGACGATTTAGTAGCGCAACAAATAAGACTCTTCATAGATACCGACAACAATGCCAGTACAGGCTATGACATTCAACAGGGTTATGGCTCAGAACTTGGCATTATCTTCAAAGACTTATTAGCACATTACAACGTAGTACCTTATGCAGAGTTGAACTTGTCGAGCATAAAATTAAGAGCAGCCCCCACAGTAACCTCTAACGAATTCGAAATCGCCATAGGCAGACACCAAATACCAGATGGTGTGCATCCCTTATTTCCGTCGTCTACCATAAAAATAGTCTTAAAAAATAATGACAACTCCGATAACTTACCCAATACAGGTAGCACCTTTTCATACACCTTTGATGAGACTCCCGTAACTCCATACACACCAATAGACCTCGTTAAAGCGAACCCTGAACATATAAGACTTCTTGCCTACAACACCTTATTTAATGGGCTAGATGATGCCAATAGAGTCCAACGTTTTGAGAGTATTATTACCACCATTCAACCCGATATTATAGGGTTTACTGAATGTTGGGACACCACAGAAAATACCGTGAAATCGCTTTTAGATCTGTGGTTACCTACAGGCACTTCGCAAGGTTGGTATATTGAAAAACTAGGTGGACTCATCACCGCATCACGATGGGAAATTATACAACAATGGCAAAGCCTCACAAGGCAATTCCCAGTGCTCATTGATTTACCAAGCTCCTACCCTACAGACCTACTGTTTACCAATGCACACTTAAATTGCTGCGATGCGGATGCAGCGCGCCAAGATCAAGCCGATCAATACGCGGCATTTATATTAGATGCCAAAGCACCAGGTGGCATTATCACCTTAGAAAATAACACTCCATTTATGTATTCTGGAGATCTGAATTTAGTAGGCTATGCACAACAATTAATCACCTTAAAAACAGGAGACATACAAAATACCGCCAACTATGGTAATGGTGCTCCTTTAGATTGGGATGATACAGATCTTACAGAACAAAATTGTTTGCAAGCCGATGAAAGAATGGGCTACACTTGGAGATCCGACGGGCAAGGTTTTCCTCCTGGTAAATTAGATTACATCATTTTTTCAGACCACACATTGTCAGCTCAAAAATCGTTTGTATTACAAACCGAAGTGATGCCCTTAGAACGCTTAACACAATACAACCTCGCTCCATTTGATACCATTAACGCATCCGATCACTTTCCGGTAGTCACGGACTTTTCTATAAATGAAAACCTAAGCACCACAACAAACGAGTTAGCAGAAACGACCTTGTATCCTAATCCTACCAATGGCAGTGTAACGCTAGACTTAAAAACCACGGACCACTATCACATTCAAATTGTAAATACCTTAGGAAAAACAGTAATGACCACTGCAATCACAGCCCAATCCACACCATTAGATGTGAACGCCTTAGCCTCTGGTTTCTATATCATTTACATTAAAAACAGTAAAGGACAAACAGCCACACACAAGCTGTTAAAAACCAATTAAAATCCTGAGCACTGCAGTGTCCTATAGCGCAAGGATTAAAAAACAAAGATTCATCTGTATAAATTGAAAATTATAAAATAGCTTTGCGACCTCTAAGACATCTCATAACATGACAAAAACACTACTAAGCTTATGGCTACTACTATTAGTATGTTTTAATTTGAAAGCGCAAACACTTCTAGATAAACCAACACGTTACAAATCGATTGCAACCGTTTGGGATTTAGATAAAGAAAACAAACAAGGCACCTTTAAAATCACAGCCTACAAACCCATTTATATTGCCGCATTTAGATGGTCCGATAGTCCTAATAGATTACCATACAGTGAAAATCCAGACTATTCCGTTACCGACGAAATTGAATACAACAGCTTAGAAGCCAAATTCCAGTTGAGTTTTAAAACCAAAATAGCCGAATCGATTTTGTTTGGCGAAGGCGATTTATGGATTGGCTATACCCAAGTCGCACATTGGCAGATTTTCAATACCGATATTTCAAGAGCCTTCAGAGAACTCAACTATGAACCCGAATTGATTTTCACCTACCCTCTAAACCTAACCTTTGCGGGTTTTAATATAAAAATGGCGAGTGTGAGTTTTAATCACCAGTCTAACGGTAGAGATTTACCACGCTCACGCAGCTGGAACAGAGTCGTCTTTAAATTGGCTATGGAAAGCAAAAACCTAACCCTACTACTCACCCCTTGGATTAGAATACCAGACAGCGAAGACGAAAACCCATTAATCACAAGTTATATCGGTAAAGGCAGCGTCACCGCCATTTACAAACTCAAGCAACATACGTTTTACGCCATTGGCACCAATTCATTTGCACTAAAGGACAACCACGGCAGCATTCAATTTAACTACCTCTATCCCATCAGCCAAAACTTAAATATACACGCCCAATTCTTTTCGGGCTACGGAGAAACCCTAATAGACTACAACCATTACCAAAACACCATAGGTCTAGGCATCTCTTTCGCCAATTGGTAAACCAACAACCAAAAACCAACAACCAACAACCAACAACCAAACACAAAAAACCAACAACGTCAGTTCGAGTGTTTTGCCTTTCAAAGTGAAACGAAGAAAGACAAAATGTATCGAGAACCAACCAACAACCAAACACCACCAACTACCAACCAAAAACCATACTCGGGTCATAACCGCATCAAAGCCGAGTCATAGTCGGGTCATAGTCGGGTGAAACCCTGTTTTTTCCTACAGCAAAACCAGTTCACCAATCACCAAGCGACCTCAATAACGCCAACCACATCAACCTCAGTTCAAATGATTTTAGCCGTAACTAAAATTAGCGGCATAATTTGTACCTTTGCAACTTTACTAAAAACAACAGGAGGATAAAACCAAATATGAGCCAATTCAACGATTCAATTGAAGTTAAAGGAGCGCGCGTTCACAACCTAAAAAACATAGACGTTACTATCCCTAGAGACAAACTAGTGGTAATAACAGGCTTGTCTGGTAGTGGAAAGTCGTCCTTGGCTTTCGATACCATTTACGCAGAAGGACAACGTCGCTATATCGAAACCTTTTCGGCATACGCACGTCAGTTTCTTGGCAGTTTGGAGCGTCCAGATGTGGATAAAATCGACGGCCTCTCTCCTGTGATTGCTATAGAACAAAAAACCACGAGCAAATCGCCACGGTCTACAGTAGGTACCATTACCGAAATCTATGACTTTCTGCGTTTACTCTACGCAAGAGCTGCAGATGCCTACAGTTACGAAACTGGCGAGCAAATGGTAAGCTACAACGACGAGCAAATTAAAGACCTGATACTAGAATCCTACCAAGGCAAACGGATTAATATTTTATCGCCCGTAATACGCTCAAGAAAAGGACATTATCGCGAATTATTTGAACAGATTGCCAAACAAGGCTTTGTTAAAGTAAGAACCGATGGCGAAATTGTAGATATCGAAAAGGGCATGAAACTAGACCGTTACAAAACCCACGATATCGAAATTGTTATTGATAGACTAAAGATTGATAACACCGAAAACGATGAAAAACGCTTAATGGAAAGCATCAATACAGCCATGTATCATGGTGAAGACGTATTGATGGTCATTGATCAAGACACTAATGAACCTCGCTTCTTTAGCCGGAATCTAATGTGTCCATCTTCGGGTATTTCCTACCCTAACCCTGAACCTAATAACTTCTCCTTTAACTCACCAAAAGGAGCTTGTCCTAACTGTAATGGTATTGGGGAATTATATGTAGTGAATGCCAATAAACTAGTGCCAGATGAATCTCTTTCTATTAAAAATGGAGCGCTTGCACCACATGGACCACAAAAGAAAAGCTGGATTTTTAAACAGTTTGAAACCATAGCACAACGCTTTGAGTTCTCTTTAAACGACCCTTGGAAAGACATTCCGGAAGACGCCAAACAAATTATCCTTTATGGTGGTAAAGACAAGTTTACCGTAGAAAGTAAATTACTAGGCGTTACTAGAGACTATAAAATAGACTTTGAAGGCGTTGCTAATTTTATCGAAACTCAGTACAATTCAGATTCCACATCCTTAACACGTTGGGCCAAAGAATATATGGACAATGTAGAATGTCCTGTTTGTGAAGGCTCACGCTTACGCAAAGAGTCACTTTATTTTAAAGTGGATGGCAAAAGTATTGCAGACTTAGTAAAAATGGATGTGATAGAATTAGGAGAATGGCTAGATGGTTTAATAGACCGTTTATCAAATAAGCAACAACAAATCTCTGCCGAAATTATAAAAGAAATTAGAAGTCGCGTGCAATTTCTACTAGATGTAGGTCTTACCTACCTTAGTCTAAACCGAAGTTCTAAATCCCTTTCTGGTGGTGAAGCACAGCGTATAAGGCTAGCCACACAAATTGGCTCGCAATTAGTAGGTGTGCTCTATATTTTAGATGAACCAAGTATTGGTTTACACCAACGTGATAATGAAAAGCTGATTAACTCTTTAATCTCGTTGAGAGATGTTGGGAATTCTGTGATAGTCGTTGAACACGACAAAGACATGATAGAACGCGCCGACCATGTGATAGATATCGGTCCTTTTGCAGGAAAGCATGGAGGAGAAATTATCAGTGAAGGCACACCTAAAGCCTTACTAAAGCAACACACGCTAACCGCAGCTTACCTTAATGGTGAAAAGACTATTGAAATCCCTAAAACACGACGAAAAGGGAACGGTAAAAAACTAGTTCTAAAGGGTTGCACAGGCAATAATTTAAAGAATGTAGATATAGAATTACCCTTAGGCCAAATGATTGGTATTACAGGAGTTTCAGGGAGTGGTAAATCGACCTTAATAAACGAAACCCTCTACCCGATTCTTAACGCCCATTATTTTAATGGAGTTAAAGTCCCAATGCCCTACAAAAGTATTAAAGGTTTAGAGCATTTAGATAAAGTGATTGATATTAACCAATCCCCTATTGGACGCACGCCTAGAAGTAATCCAGCGACCTACACCAAGACTTTTGATGAAATTAGAAGCTTGTTTGCTAAGATTCCAGAAGCCATGATTCGTGGTTACAAGCCAGGACGCTTTAGTTTCAATGTTAAAGGAGGCCGTTGTGAAACCTGTCAAGGAGGTGGATTACGTGTAATTGAAATGAATTTCTTACCAGACGTTTACGTAGAATGTGAAACCTGCCAAGGAAAACGTTTTAACAGAGAGACTTTAGAGATTCGTTACAAAGGCAAGTCAATCAGTGATGTCTTAAATATGACGATTGAAGAAGCTGTTGATTTCTTTGAAAATATTCCTAAGATTCACCGAAAGTTGAAGACTATAAAAGATGTTGGTTTAGGTTACATTACACTAGGGCAACAATCTACCACACTTTCTGGTGGTGAAGCGCAACGTATCAAATTAGCAACAGAATTAAGTAAACGCGATACAGGAAACACTTTTTACATCTTGGATGAACCAACTACAGGTTTACACTTTGAAGATATTAGAGTCCTCATGAAAGTCCTTAACAAATTAGCCGATAAAGGCAATACTGTTTTAATTATAGAGCATAACCTCGATGTAATAAAAACCGTAGACTATATTATTGATATCGGTTACGAAGGTGGAAAAGGAGGCGGACAAGTGGTCGCCAAAGGCACACCAGAGCAAATTATTAAAGACAAAAAGAGTTACACTGCTAAATTTCTAAAGAAGGAATTGGCTTAATTTCCTACAAAACGTAAGAATGCTAACTCATTTCATTAAGATCTTAACGGGTAAGATGAAAGACAAATGATATCCCGATTTAATTTTCTAAATTGTTTTAACTAACAATTAAAAAATCTAAAATCATGAAAAGTATTCTTTGGCTTGTCGCAGTAATTTGCATCGTTGTGTGGTTATTAGGACTTCTCAACATTATCCCAGGAATGAGTAGCAGCAGTCTAATTCATATTTTATTAGTCATTGCTATAGTCGTTATATTATATAATATTATTTCTGGAAGAAAACCGTTGTAACCACCTAAACCTCTAAAAAATAAGCGTAGCGATTTTAAATTTCTACGCTTATTTTTTTACTAATTACCAAATAATCTGCTCATTTTAGCTTAAATTTGGAGGTCTAAAATGAGACAAAGCCATATTAACGTATGGCTTTTATAATGCTATAATAAATTATTAAAAATAGATATGCATAGAGAAAGTAAAAATAAAGGCTGGAATGAAATAAAAACAAATGACTCTTGGGCGATTTTCAAGATTATGGGTGAGTTTGTAAGTGGTTACGAGAAACTCAGTAAAATAGGACCTTGTGTTTCTATTTTTGGATCAGCAAGAACAAAACCAGGTCATAAATTTTATAAATTAGCTGAAGAAGTTGCCACTAAAATTGTAGATCACGGTTATGGAGTTATTACAGGAGGTGGACCAGGTATTATGGAAGCCGGTAACAAAGGAGCACATATTGCAGGCGGAACTTCAGTAGGATTAAATATTGAATTGCCTTTTGAACAACATGATAATCCATACATTGATAGTGATAAGAGTTTAGATTTTGATTACTTCTTTGTACGTAAAGTAATGTTTGTAAAATATTCTCAAGGTTTTGTAGTAATGCCAGGAGGCTTTGGAACATTAGATGAATTATTTGAAGCTATCACCTTAATACAAACGCACAAAATTGAAGTTTTCCCTATTATTTTAGTGGGCACTGAATTTTGGGGTGGACTCATGGATTGGGTAAAATCTACATTGCTTGATGCTGGTAACATTAGCGAAAAAGATTTAGACCTTATTCACTTGGTTGATACTGGAGATGAGGTTATTGAGATACTTAACGACTTTTATAAAGAATACGATCTTAGTCCAAATTTCTAAGAAAAACCATTTTTTTAATTCACTGCTATGAAAAAGAAAATTCTTGGTTTTTTCACGTTATTTCTATTCACATTTTCAACTGTTTCTGCACAAGAAACAGTTAAAGTGATGTTTTATAATTTATTAAACTATCCTTTAGAAAATGCTGTACCTAATAGAATTAATGACTTAGCATACATACTTAATGACTACAAACCCGATTTGTTTTTGGTATGCGAATTAAATAATATCTCAGGAGCAATTGATGTATTTAATACTACAAAAACGGCTATTCACAGCAATTTTGAAATGGCTACTTATGTTTCTAATACGTCTGATGATACTTTTGGTGACCAAAATGATTTGCAAAATTTATTGTATTACGATAGCACAAAATTCAGTTTACAAGAAGAAATTATTGTACCCACGTATTTAAGGGATTTTAATGTTTATCGTTTACAACTGAATACAATAGACCAAGCCACTAATCCCATAGAATTATACGTTATTGTTTGTCATTTAAAAGCGTCGAGTGGTACTGCAAATGCACAAAAACGATTTGAAATGGTTCTGGATTTAGAAACTTACTTAGATACCTTACCTGCTGATACCAATGTGTTATTAGGTGGTGATTTTAATGTCTATACAGGAAGTGAAGCCGCTTTTCAAACCTTATTAAGTGACAACAATACTATTACGTTTTTAGATCCACCAAACCGTGTTGGTAGCTGGCACAACAACTCTAGTTATGTTGATGTGTTTTCACAATCTACAAGAACACAAACAGGCATGGGAGGCACCACGGGAGGTTTTGATGATCGTTTCGATTTTATATTAACATCTGAAGACATGATGAGTTCGGCCAATTTAACCTATGTGCCAGAATCATATCGCGTTTATGGCAATAATGGCTTAACTTCTTGTTGGAATAAAGCTATAAATTCTTCGGAATGTGAAACCACAGGCTCACAATTTTCGTATACATTAAGAAATCATTTACACAATTTTAGCGACCATCTTCCCGTTACACTGTCATTAGAAACGGATGCCACTTTTTTAAGTGTTGAAGATTTTGATATTTCATCTCGCACTATTAGTTTAGAAACTACGATAATCAATCATAGTCTTATTGTTAATGTCAATACTAGTACATTACAAAATGAGCGCTTAAATATCTATAATAGTCTAGGGCAACCTGTAAAAACAATGCAAATGAATGCTGATGCTAAACAATATTTTAACGTTTCAGATTTAGAAAATGGTCTCTATTTTTTAAGTGTCACACCTATTAATGCTAACCCTTTAAAATTCATTATCTCTAATTGAATAAAAATCTAATCACAGCAGCGCTTTTATTTGTTTTTTGCTACACTATGGTGGCTCAAAATGCTATGGAAATTAATGCTACTGTGAAAGTAGAATCAAAAACTATAATTGTTGAGCAAACCATTGTTTATAAAAACGAGTCTAATACCGTTTTAAAAGACATTTATCTTAACGATTGGAATAATAGTTATTCTACCAAATCCACGCCATTAGCCAAACGTTTTGAAGAAGAATTTAGTACAAAATTCCATTTAGCTAAAAGTGAACAACGTGGTTTTACTGTTATCACTTCTATTAAAAATGAGAATAACACTCCTTTACAGCACCAACGCTTAAAGGATCATATTGATGTGATTAAAGTAACCTTAGAAACACCTTTACAACCCAATGCCTCATATTCCATAAAACTTAACTACCAACTCTTAATACCA
>TARA_R110002111_G_scaffold256979_4_pt1 | contig 18627 bp, 14 predicted proteins | sample TARA_R110002111 | Tara Oceans TARA_R110002111 (sample SAMEA4397363) | marine metagenome | biome: Polar Biome; feature: [ZZZ] marine water layer (ENVO:01000295); material: water (ENVO:00002006), including particulate matter (ENVO:01000060) such as... | depth 199 m | reverse complement strand
AAACACACTGATCTAAAGTAAGTGCCATTGGGCGTTAGCCCCGGTTCCTTTCTGTCCATTTTTGACTGCACATTTCGATGGTTTTTCTTTTACAAAGACAAATTCAAATTAAGAAACACGACCTAGGCGTTAGCTGCAGCGTCTTGTTTGGCATTGAGCGACGTCTGATGAAGTAAGTTGCATCTAACCAAGGTGGAATCCAGGTCGTAAACGGAGATCGTGTCGATCAGGAAGGGAGCGTTCGGGAAAGCGTGATGCGTGAGCTGATCTACTTCCTCTGGAGGAAGTACGGATCCGGCTCGAAGGGTGCAGTGCGGATTATAAGGAAAGCGCGAAGGGCTGAATGGTATCTCAGAATGACGGAGTAATTCATGAAGCTCATCAAATCGGGTGCGTTCTAAGGGAGTGAGATAGACAATCGATGTGTTGGGAAAAGAAGCGATCCGAGAAAAAGCGACTTTGAAGGGGCAGACTGCTGAGAACACAGCATCCACTTGAGCGATGATCAGTGAGAGGTCCGTTCCCGCAGGAATCGGTCCCAAACCAGAAGAACCGGCGAGCGTAATCTCTACTGGTAGCGTGGCAGTGATGCTGGCGAAGTCATCCCGAATCGCCTGAACCTCGCTTCGAATGGGCTCAGGTAACTCTGCAACAATATAGCAAGGATGGCGAGTTTTCATTTTTTTGCCTGTCGATTGATAGACAGACATTGATTCTGCCTATTACCAATTGCGTTATAAAAGGGTTCCGCAGACTAATCGAAGTTCATGTTCTTAATGTGTGTCGCGGCGGCGTCTGCCAGTACGTCGCGGAACATGCGGTCGGGATTGTCGAAAAAGGCGAGGCTGATTCCTCGGTCGACGTGGCGCGTGGCCAGCATGGTCAGCATCGGCGTCGGTGGGACATAACGCTCCATATAAATGAGCCGCACCCCTTCCTTGTTAGTGTGAAACAGTCGCTCAAAGTACTGCATGGCCAGGTTATCATCGCGGGCCAGCACGGCTCCCTTCACCCCGACGCGCAATTGCTTCCACTCGGCGGGTGTCAGTTCTTTTTTCCAGGACATGACCTGCTGATGCATTGCGTCGAGTTGGCTCGCGGCGGCGCCGGCCAGATTCGCCTCGATCATTGGCAGCATCGCCCGCGTGAAAGTATGCAACTCTTCGGTGCTGAACTGCTGCTGTTGAATGACCTGTTCAAGGAACTGCTTCGAAGCGCCCAGGATCTGTTTCTGCCGTTCGAGATCTGTGCCGCACAGACCAATCTGATCGATTTTTCTCTCGACACGCTGGAGCCGAGCAAGGTACTCGTTTAGTTGTTGAAGTCGTGGAGTATCGAGTGGGCCCGCGCCCTGGGGCCCCAGCATGAGATAAATCGCCACCGGCAGATGTGCAAAGACCTTGAACGTATCGTACGCGGGAAGACTCAATTCGGCTGTGGTTTCTATTTTGTTGCGGACCAGAACAAGTTTCCCGTCGCGGAGCAGGATGATGGGCCCGCCGGTGGCGAGATTGAGTTCCCTGGCGACGCCGTGGGCTTTGATGAAAGCGCCATTCAAATCGGAAAGTGCAGCACCCGCCTCTGCGTCAATCTCCGCTGAATAAAGCGGCGGTGCCAGCAAGATGACCACAAGACCAGCGAGAAAAAAACGTCTCATACTTATGTCTCCCGTGAATCAGAAGAAACGAAATGGGTCATCAAACGTGTCAGGCTGCCCTCACTGACGCACATAGCGCAAGTGTGTGGCAGCGGGACCATCAAGAACCTTATCAATACGAAACTGCGTCCCGGGCTCGCGCAGGTTCTCGAAGAGACGCCGCCCACTGCCGAACAACACGGGTGCCAAGGCGATTTCCAGCTCGTCAACAACACCCATGCTCAGGTACTGCTGGATCACATCGGCTCCCCCCGCGATACGAATATCACGACTGCCCGCGGATTCCCGAGCCAGCTCAAGGGCACGCTCCGGCCCGTCATTGATGAAGTAGAAGGTCGTCCCACCCGGTCGTGCCCAGGGTTCGCGTTTCTCGTTGGTTAGAACGTATACCGGTGTGTGAAACGGAGCCTCCTCTGGCCAGGCACGCTCGCCCTGGTCGAACATTCGCTTACCCATAATGTTGGCACCGATGCGCTCCGTGGTGCTGCGAAGCAGGTCATTGACCGGGCCGGTCTCTCCCCCTGATCCAAGATTGTGGTTCTCGCGGAAGTACTGTTGATTGAGGATCCAGGCCATCATCGCACCCCACTTGGCGCCCCAGTTCTTGTATTCAGGATTCTCCATGGTCATGCCTTCCGGTGCCATGTAACCATCGAGGCTAAGCCCAATGCTGACGAATACTTTACTCACGATTCTCCTCTCGCATGTTCGAATGTCGGACTAACTATTGATAAACCGAATTTGATTCTGTCTATGATCAATTGACACCTTTTATGAACTGCCCACCCACTTATTTCGCCCGCACCAGCACGCGTAAGCGTTTCACTTCGTACTGCGACGCGTTCGACGCGAACGTCCAGTCGCGCGTTTTGCCGGTGCTGTTGCCGATGCCGATGTCTGCTGCGGGGCCGCCTTTCCACTGATTGACTGCAAAGAGCGTCTGTTTGGCTTCAAAGTTGTGAACCTGCATGCTGCCGTATCCGTCGCTGGGCGGGGCGGGCTCATCGCCGAAGTCCCAGAGAGTGGCACTCGCGTTCGGAACGTTCATCGAATTACCCGGGCCGTAGTTGCTCGGCCAGAATTCAATGTTGCCGCCGGGCAGACCGTTGCCCGTAGCGATGCCGGCCACGTTGGAGACGACGTTCAGATTCGCCACTTTCGTTTGGAAGTTCGCATTGCTGCTGAGTGTCGGCACGGCGATCTTCGTGATATCGTCGGTGAAGGCATCCATCGAGACATACACGAACTGGGTTTCCTCGCCGATTTTCTGTAGCTCCAGAAAGTAGGCGACCCGGTCGAAGGGATTCGAGAACCCCTTGCTCACATCGACACTGTAATTGATCGTGCTGCCCAGGTTTTTCAAATCGAGATCGTAGATCAGTTTGAATTCTTTGGCTTCGTCGACTTTTAAAGACATCCAGTCGCGATCGGGCATCTCGCCCGCGCGGAAGGGAACGGCTGGCAGGCCTTCTTTGTTCGCCAGGTTCGGTTCGGCCAGTTTGTGCCAGGCGAACCGCATGGCTGCCGCCTCTTTGACTTTGGGTGAAGAGAGAATCACCGAGTCGCCATCGATGACCGCCTCGGCGGGGACGAAGTCGGTATCCGTGCCAATGATTTCGAACCAGGTGAGCGGTTTGTCATCGCGCGACACCAGCCCGCTCCCCACATGATCGAAGGTCACACGCAGTTTCGCCCCCTCTTTTGTCAGCGACTTGAAAACGGGTCCGGAATAAACGGTCTCTTTCTGTCCGTAAGTTTTTGCCAGCGCGATCAACGCCAGACGATCGCCGACATCCTGTTTGTTTTTCGGATGAATGTCCTGCAGGTTACCGATATCGTGAATGACGGCCTGCCCGGTGTTGGGAATCTCCAGCGACTTGTTTTGCGCTTCCCAGAACACAGGCAGGATGCTGGGCGATTCGCTGCCGTACTGGAACGGGGCAATCTGCACGTAGAGAAAAGGAAATTCGCCCTGATTCCAGATTTCGCGCCAACCGCCGATCAATGCCTGCATTTTATCGTAATAGAGCATCCCCTCGCCGTGGTTTGATTCCCCCTGATACCAGATGGCACCACGCATCGCGAACGGAACCAGAGGATGAATCATGCCGTTATAAAGTGTGGTCGGCGAACCGGCGCTGGTGAGCGGCTGGATTGCTGCGGGATAAACAGGGGAAGGGGTCAGCGGCGTTTCCGATTTCAGCGCGGCTTCGGCTTGTGCGGCCCAGACTTCGAGATTTTTGAGATAAGCACTCAGTGTCGTTTTGTAAGCAGCGTTTGCCGGATTGGTCAATTCTACCTGATTGAGAATCCCGCTCAGGCTGGGGACCGCAGCAAAGCCGCAGGGGGGCGTCCAGGGTTCAATGCGGGTGCCTCCCCAGGAAGAGTTGATCAGCCCGATCGGGACATCAAGCTCCTTGTGTAACTTGCGACCGAAAAAGTAGCCGGCGGCTGTGAAACCACCCACGGTGTCGGGCGAACAGACGGCCCACGTGGCTTCGACATCATCCTGAGGAAAACCGCTGGGGACTTTGGGAATTTTGATATGACGGATCTTCGGAAAACTGGCGGCCGCTTTTTCTTTGTCGAAGTCATTACTGCTGGCAACCGTCCATTCCATGTTCGACTGGCCCGAGCAGAGCCAGACCTCGCCGATCAGCACGTCCGTCAGCGTGACCGTGTTTTTCCCTTTGGCTGTTAAGGTGACCGGATCGCCGATCTGCTGTGCGGGCAGTTTCACTGTCCACTTCCCCTTATCGTCCGCGACGGTGGAAACGCGGGAGTCGCCGAGTTCAACAGAAACCTCTTCCCCCGGATCAGCCCAGCCCCAGACAGGAACGGGTACATCACGCTGCAAAACCATATGATCCCCAAAGATCCGCGGCAGACGGACATCCGCCTCGCTCTTTGTTGTCACACAGAACAGAACACAGCAGGTTACAGCGAGCAGGGAGACGCTTTTTCGTTTCATGATCGTTTCGATTCGTTTTAAGAAATTCAGGGTCGGCTTGCAGGAGACGAGAACAGAGGAATGCCTCTCATTCTGTCTCATCATGATTCCCAAATTCCGCGCACGACGCAAGGGAAACCGCGGCGATCCGAAAAAATGACACCTTTTATCCCTTCCTCTTCTGAGCGGTACGGCGCCAGCCGCCGTTAGTGTGAAACGTGACCTTTTCAAAAAACGGCGGCTCGCGCCGATCCGCTCACTGGCTGATCTTTTATGCGTTCCTGGAACCTTCAGTGACTCGCCGATGCTGGTTTCGGTTCTGTGCAAAACCGCCTTCGATTGAATTTCAGGCCCGCTCTGTTCACAATAGAATGACTCGCTGACTGATATTATCTTTTGCCCTTACTGATATAGAAACTTCCTCATGAATCTTCCCCACCCTTCCCGCCGTGCGTTTCTGAAAACTTCTGTTGCCCTGTCAGGCGCCTTTCCCCTGGTCGCCGGCCTGACTCACGCAGCATCGAAGGCGGCAGAGAAACCATTGATGGCGTACGTCGGCACGTTCAGTTCGCCGCTGCAGGATGTATTAGACACGCAAGTCGACCTGCCCCCCGGCAATGGGCGCGGCATTCATCTGTTTGAAATCAATCGCGAAACCGGGGCGATGACCCCCGCCGGCATTCATCGCATGGGAACCAGCCCCAGTTGCCTGGCGGTCAACGCTGCCGGCACACACCTGTATTCCACGAACGAAACCGATCGCGTGGGCACAGAAAAGCACGGCTCCGTCAGCGCGTTCAAAATCAACAGACAGGATGGAAGTCTGCAGCCACTCAACAAGGTCAGTTCCGGCGGTGACGGTCCCACTTATGTCAGCATTCATCCTTCGGGCCGTTTTCTGCTGATCGCCAATTATTTCGGCGGATCTGTTTCCGTTCTTCCCATTCAGGAAGATGGTAGCCTGGGAGACGCCACCGATGTGAAAAACGACGCCGGGAAAATTGGCCCGACGACAGCAACGAACGCCCCCGCAGGCAGCTTTGCCTTCAGCGGACACGATCACACACACGCGCATATGATTCAAGCCGATCCCTCAGGACGCTTCGTGCTGCACGTTGATCTGGGACTGGATAAAATCTTTATCTGGAAGTTCGACGAAAAAACAGGCAAGCTGACCGCCAACGATCCCCCTTCCATCTCGCTCCCACCCGGCGACGGTCCCCGGCACTTCCATTTCCATCCCAACGGACGCTGGTTCTATTCCATTCAGGAAGAGGGTTCGACCCTCGTTCTGTTCGACTTTGACGCGCAAGCGGGCACGCTGAAACCGCGCCAGACTATTTCTACCCTGCCACCAGAATTCAAAGGGAGCAACTTCTGCTCAGAAATCCTGGTGTCCGACGACGGCCGGTTTGTGTACGCCGGCAACCGTCTGCACGACAGCATCGGCATTTTTGAAATCGGCAAGGACGGCGAACTGACTTTCCTCGGCGAAGAATGGACCCGCGGCAATTACCCGCGCAGTTTCAGTTTCGATCCGACAGGCCAATTCCTGTACTGCTGTAATCAACGGGCCGACAGCGTCGCCGTTTTCAAAGTCGACAAAAAAACGGGCAAATTAAATTTCACCAACCACTACGCCGCCGTCGGCAACCCATCGCATGTTGTGTTTCTCGACCTGGCAAAATAAGAATTTCGTGTCTTTCGTGAATTTCGTGGTAGAAATAAATCAAGCTTCAGTACCGAAAAGCGTTCACCCCTGAGCGGCACGGCGCCAGCCGCCGTTTTCGTAACCATATATCGCAGTCATCTGTTTCAAGTACCGAAAACTGATTTGTCAGCTACTCTCCCCACAGTGCGTGGTGGGGCTGCCCGGATTCGAACCGTTTGAGGCGTTGCTCGAACTTGGCTTTTTCCTTGGGGTCTTGACATTGCTTGATCGCGCGTTTCTGAGTCTTCACTGCGTTCTTAAAGTCGCCGACTTCCGCATAAGCGGCCGCTAGATCCTCAAGGTTTTCGTTTCCGGAAAGCTCATTCGCCAGCTCGGCCAACTCTAAAGCGCGGGCGCCGTCTCGAATTTTCTGGTCCGGGCAAGTCGCCAGGAGCCAGGCCAGCGCTGACATGGGAAACGGATAGTCGTCTGCCAGCGAAATCGCCTTTTCGAAGTCCTGAATCGCTTTGCGATAGTTCTGTTTTCGGCAATACGCGATGCCGCGAAACCCGTAAGCTTGTGAATCATCCGGGCGTATTTTCAGGCACTTATTCAAATCTTTGATCGCTTCTTCGGTCCGATTGTCATCACAGCGAATCCCGCCGCGGTACCGATAGGCGTCTTCCAGAAACAATTCGACGCTGTCAGCCAGCCGAATCGCTTCGGTCAAATCCGACTCCGCTTCTTGTGTCTGACCAGTGCAAAAGTAAGACGCGCCGCGCACGTACCAAGGCAGATACGATTCGGGACACAGCGCAATCCCCTGCGTCGCGTCAGCGATGGCATCGTCGAAATCGTCCAACTCATAATGCGCCCAGGCACGGGCCGTCAAGGCTTTGGCTGACTTCTGATCCTTGGCGATCTGCTTCGTCATCTGGGTCCGAATCTGCTTGGGTGACTTGGGATCGTCCCCCAGAAAATTCAGAAACACATCTTCCACTTCGTAGGGAGTGTCTGCCATCGCTTGTTATCCCTCCAGCGCGCTTGGGACCAGGACAAGAGTGTCTGTATAGAGTAACAAATCTCCATCCCGATGCACAAGAAAAAAGTCCGTTCGGGCCGGCGGCGCGAACTCCGAATGGGGATACTGATGGAACCGAAGCAGCTTTGGTTCATGGAATTGATATTAACTACCACGAAAGCGGAAACGCATCCAAAACTAGTCCGTGCGGTTCCGCAATTTTTGTGGTAGAATAACCAAGATTCCGTACCGAAATGAATTCAATCCTGAGCGGCACGGCAGCAGGTCGTGTTTCTTAATTCGAATTTGTCTTTGTAAAAGAAATAACATCGAGATGTGCAATCCAAAAGGGACAGGGGAGGAACCGGGGCTAACGCCCTTCGGCTAATAGCGAACACCTCGCGGTCGACAGCGTGGTGGAACAGGGAACACGAACTGGCATATTACCGCAAACAAGATCAGCCGCACGGCGTTAGCCGCGGTTAATACCAATCTCGGTAAAGGTCGCGATGCTGCAGTCAATGTTGTCAGGAACCTTTTATTCACAGACTTACATAGATACGACAAAAAAGTTAAATCCCTGAGTACAGCAGATGACAGTAATTCCCAAAAGTCAATTGAGCGAAATTTCGTTTCCCGATTGTGTAATAGATTATTTCGAGAAGTCCGCTTTCCACCTGGAATGTAAATTAGACGGCATTTATATCGATAGTCGGGGAATGGTAAATGCGCCGGTTTACATCACAATCACGAATTGGAAGAATGCCTCCATTGAGAGATTTGACTCATCAGGGGCAAACCCCATTCAGTTAGATCTCACTGACAGTGGATCATTGCGCGAGATCTGTGAATGGGATGTGACTAACACCAAAATATCATTTGCTGGATTCGAACGGCAATCTGGTCAATGGCAACATTACCGTTTTTCATATGCTGATATCGATGTTCACATCGATGAGTAAGGTATCTAGTCCGCTGCTCTAATGCGATGAGGTGGCATATAAAAATATCAGGTCCATTAAATGATTCTGACTGATCGAAAATGAAACCGACTCAAAAGAATTTCGTGTCTTTCGTGAATTTCGTGGTAGAAAAAATCATGCTTCAGTAACGAAAAACGTTCCCCCCCTGAGCGGCACGGCTCCAGCCGCCGGTTTCGCAGGATCATCAAGGGCGGGCCATTCTATTACCGGTTTCGCTCCTGAAACCTTTGTTTGGCCGAATCAGTGAGATATGCTACACACTCTCACTGGGGAGATTTGAGTATGCAAGCGTGGATTGAATTAAATGAGGAAACGGAACTCCGGTTATGGGACCGGTTTATTCAAGAGTTCTCGTTCAAGCCCCGTGTTGATGAGCAAGACTGGCCGGGGATTCGTGAACCGATTCCCTCTCAAACCTATTCAATATCTGAAGCGTATGCAGGTACGGAAGCCCAAAATGTGGAGCTCTGTCAGGAATTACAGGATTGGGGACTTCGCTCTTTTCAAACATTGCTCAAGGGAGAGACAAACTGGTTGTACGCGCTGGACTGGCAACACACGTGTTATCAGTTCTATCCCGAGTTTCCCTTCGAACTTGATGAATTTGGCGAATGGGCCATCCCGCTCCTGCCTAATGGGGATTACTACATTTTCCTCGAAAGAGATTTCAACTGGGGAATCTTCGGCCACCCCTGGGAACAAACCATGTGCGTCTTTGGAGCGCCCTTGCTCAATCAAATCAAGTCTGATCCACCCAGATTACTGACACAACTTATCAGGCAAAATGGAGACAAGATCTGAACTCATTCAGAGCCGTTTTTGGTTCCGGGAAACCGGCGTTCGTTCAGACCACGGTCAGCAGGATTGGTTTTCCTTTCGTAATGACGAGTGTATGCTCAAATTGAGCCGACAGATTTCCTGTTTCACCGGTCAAAGTCCAGCCATCACTGCCTTCCGAGACAAACCTGCTTTGCGTTGACAGGAAGGGCTCAATGGTGATGACCAGCCCTTCATGCAGGACTCTTGTATCGCCGGGCACGTAATAACCGGGTATTTCTCCCGGCTCCTCATGCAGTCCCCGCCCGACCCCGTGACTGCATAGATTTCGAATGATGCGAAAGCCTGTCTGCCGGGCGACATGCTGAATCGATTTCCCAATCCCATTCAATGGCTGACCTGCGCTCGCACTCTGACAGGCCTCAGCCAAAGCCCGCTGTGTGGCAGCGATCAGATTGTCCTTCAGCGGGTTACCAGGTGGCACGACGAAGGTGCCGCCGGTATCTGCAAAATAGCCGTTCTTCTCGGCGGAGACATCAATGTTGACGACATCGCCTGGCTGAATCACCCTGTTCCCCGGAATCCCATGGGCGGCTTCTTCATTGATGCTGATACAGGTAGCGCCGGGAAAATTATACGTGAGTTGCGGCGCGGATCTTGCCCCATAATTTTCCAGCAACCCCTTCCCGATCCGATCCAGCTCACCGGTTGTCATGCCAGGCTCTGTCCGGGTCCTCATTTCTTGCAGAGTGACCGCAACGATCCTGCCAATCTTTCTTAGTTCGCTCAGATCTTCGGCTGTTTCGATGGTCATGCAAATCCTCCTGAAATAATTCGAACCGCTGATTCAGCGACACGCCCCGCACAACTTTAACATAAAGCAATCCTGCGGGAAATGATTTTGTCTGAGCTCGAGAAGTCGAGGAGGGAATCAGGTGTCGGGTGCATTGTAATATAATTGCACTCGTAAACCGCTCATTTCTGAAGCCGCTGATGTTCGGAATCGAACCGTTTTTGGTTTATTAAACCTTTGTTTGTTTTGAATGAGATTGGACATCTTATTTGTTAATATCTTGAACAACCTTTTTTCGAATCCTAGCAATTCGCCCTTCAAATCCGGATTTTGTTCCATCATGGACCCCGTACTCTAAAGCCTTTTCACATACTGAAATTGCCTTTTCATAGTTTCCATCTTCGGTTAAGACAGTTGCGTATTGTTGAAAGGTTGATATGCGTGGTAATTGACCTCCCATATCCTTTTGAAGTGCGGGAGCTATTTTGGAAAATTCCTGAATGTGAACCTCAGAAATTTTAATGCATATTTCTCTTTTTGATGAATTTTTCCGAAGCTTGTAAGTAGCCGTTACTATTGATTGAAGTAGAAAGTGTCGATCGATTAAGTTTGTTTTTGAGTTTAAAGCGCCTAGCATCTTCGATAGGTCACCAGAGGTCCACGCTTTGAACACTTCATCTACTGGTACACACTTTCCCATGCGCATGGTCAAGCCAGCAGATTCTTCGACCTGTGGTATTTTATTTATTGAGAGTAAAGAAAAAAGCCACTTCATCAGATATGCCATTCGTTCCAAGAACCGTTATTTGTTTAATGTGGGGTATCTTTTAGTTGTGTCTTCACAAACTAAAACCTTTAGGCAGTATGTAAAGAGAACCGATATATTATCCTCACCTGAGATTCTTGATTAGTTGATCAATTTCCTCACAGGCACCTTCTAAGTTAATTATATCTTGTACAATCGACCATTCGAGTAATTGATCAGATAAGAACTCGTCATATTTTCGCCTGTACTTGTCGTGAACCAATCGAGCCAATACGAGCGGGTCGTGTTTAGTCAATACGATCTTGTTGAAAAATTCTATCGTTTGATTTAAAGATAAGTCTAATTCGATCGCTATATTATGATTAACATGATGTATTTTATACTTCTGAAGGATTGCATTGATCGTTACATGAATGTCAGTTCCAGTCCATGTAAACCAAAGGCATTTGGAAGGAGATAAAGCAATCAGATCGTTGTGTATTAATCCTGCATTTTTGAAGGTTGTCCTAGCCTGTTCCAAAAGTTCAATAGCGGTCGGGTTTAGATAACCAAACTGCTTATTTTCAGCTAAAATCTGACGCATCTTCTGGCGAACTTTTTGGTGAATTTTTGAGCCGAGCGAGCTAAACTGTGGCTTTTTCCTCCCCCGTGCAGGTACTACGCCAATTTCACGCCGGTCGTAATCGATGCCGACTACTTGCCAGCGTCTCCCTGCAAGCAAAAAATGTTGATTTTCAGCCGGGAGAAACGTTGTGGGCAACATTCCGATTGCTTGCCCCTGATAAACGACGCGGAATTCTGGAGGGGTTGCGAAAGCAGAATAAAACTCATATGAACGAACAATTTTTTCTCCTTTCAAACCAAGTATCAGTTCACCGGGTTCTGTTTGCTCTATTAAATCTTCCTTACCTATCTGGCGCAACACCTCAATAAATAATGTTTGGTCAATCTGCCAAAATGCACCGTTTACAATCAGACGATTGAATAAATCTGCTGCTTTGATTCCCCCCGTCTCAGCAATCACACTCAGGACCTGTTGCACTAAAGTGCTCAGATCTCCCGAATTGGGATCGCATGGTTCAACCCATGCCTCAAGCATCAACTCGGTGAGTGCAATCGACTGCATAAGAGGAGGGTGAAGCTGATCACTCAGATGTTCATTTTTCGAAAACTCTTCTTGTGGAAGAAAGACCCTCATGATTTGTGGCTGATTTTCTTCTCGACCACTTCTACCCAGTCGCTGCACAAGTGAATTAACAGACCAGGGACATCCAATCTGGCCGACCGCACGCACATTTCCAATGTCGATTCCTAGTTCAAGGGTTGCGGAACAGACTGTAGTAAAAGGGACTTTTCCCTGCATCATCTTTTCGGTATGTTCACGAATGTCTCGGCTCAAAGCACCATGATGAATTAAGAACTGATCAGGACGCCCTTCCTTAGCTGACAGGCTATTTAATTCATCTGTGTACCATTCAACATCAACGCGTGAATTGGCAAAGATTAAATTTTTTCCCTTTGAAAATGAGTTATAGAGATCAGCCGAGATTTCTTGAGAGGACTGTGATTCCTGGTCTTCTTGATCAGCATCGTCTTCTTTTGAGTAGTAGGCGAAAATGCCGTATTGGATTGATTTCTTTGCTGAATCATCCTTGATGATCTTAACCTGACTGGGAGCATCGGGACGTACCCATTCTGCACTAAGTTTCTCATCCCCAATTGTTGCAGATAATCCTACAATACGTGGCGGGTTGATCGCGCAATGATCAATCCGAAACAGGAGGCTACGAAGATGTGTTCCTCTTTCAGTTCCCTGCAAAGCATGAATCTCATCGATTACCACGAATGCCAGACTATGAAATATATTCTTCAGCAACGTTGATCGATTCACAAAAATAGATTCGATTGATTCTGGAGTAATGAGCAAAACACCTCTTGGATTGTTCAAGAATTTCTGTTTTTTTGAGGATGACACATCTCCATGCCAGCGATGAACCGGGATCTGCGCATACTCACAAAGGTCTTCCAGTCGACGGAACTGGTCGTTAATGAGCGCTTTCAGAGGACCTACATAGACTGCCTGTACCGAGTTGGCGGGATTCTGACACATTCGCGAAAGAATGGGCAGAAAAGCGGCTTCCGTTTTCCCCGAAGCCGTCCGGGCTGAGATAATCAGGTCATTCTGTGAATTCAGTAATACCTCGATCGATTCTTCCTGGATCGACCGAAGTTTTTCCCAGTTCAGTTTCCACAACGCTCTCTGAACAGGTTCAGCAAGCAGTGAATGACTACTGGCATGGTTCACAATTGAAACTCCGAAAGGTTATCCGGAGAAGCGCTCCCGAGTTCCTTTGTCTGTGTATTTGAACCACGACCTTTCCGGTTTAAGAGGTCGGACCACCCCGTTCCCGGATTCTGTTCAAGAACCCGGAGTAACCCGGTGAAATCTTTGACGGTATCACGAGGCGTCTGATAATAGGCAGCCCCCATTCTTTCATTGCACATTTGAAGATATTCCGCGATACCATCATCCGAAATCAGGTATTTATCGCGGTCACCTGAAGCAAACACGTTTCGAATATTATGCAGCAAAACGAAACAATCTTCGGGAGTCAAACTCTCAAGCTTGATAACAGGTCCTGAAAGGTCTTTCTGAGCTTCAGTCGCAAAGCGGTTTGATGCAAGACGAGTGGCTAATGCTTCATAACTGAAAAGACCTCGTCGTCGATCCTCCAGACAGTCATCCGTTCCTGCAAAAACAAATGTCAATCCTTCTGTCTGGCCCTGCAGGCAGTCGTTTAGAATCCGGAGAATTGCTTCATAGTTGTTATTTCGGGCTTGCGAATTATTCAACCGATGAGACAGAACAACGAGTTCATCCAGGGAGATCAGCAGTCCTTTATAGCCTGCAATTCGAACAAACTGTGACATCAGTTTCATTGAGTCATAAATGTCAGCATCCTCAATAATTGCCCTGACACCTAGATCATTTCTGGCCTCAGTTTTAGTACCATATTCCGCCCTGAGCCATCGTAAGGCAGCCTGTTGGAGTGCATCATTTTGCGTTCGGTAACCCTCATAGTAACATGAAAGAACTTTTGCGAAGTCGTATCCATTCACCAGTTCCCGTAACTCTGAAAGTTGTCGTTGAATTTCTTTAGAGACATCTTCCGAGTCACCGCCTGAATTGGTAATCCCATAATCTACATCTCCCACCCAGCGTTCGACAAGATTCGGCAAAGCTCCGCCTTCCGGTCGAGAAGGAGTTGCCATATTTTTCATCAGTTCAGAATAAAGTGATCTGGGTTGTCCCCCTGATCCATGCAACCTGCGATCGGTAGTGATGTCTGCCTGAACGACTACAAATTTTCGTTTCAAGGCTACATTTTGGATTAAGTTAAGAAAGAACGTCTTACCAGATCCAAATCGCCCAATGATGAAGCGAATTGTTGAAGCGCCTTGCTCTACAATTTGTAAGTCCCTGATAACAGCTTCAACCTCATCTTTGCGTCCTACCTGAATGTGTTGCAGGCCAATTGAAGGGACTACACCAGCTCCCAGAGACTGGATAATCGCTGTTCGTTCTCTTGTACGGATCATTAAATCAATACCTCTGCTCATTATCAGGATGTTTTATTTGTATCTACCAGATCAGTATAGATTTCCACCGCATTGTCAGATTCTTCGATCAACCAATCGCCGAAAGCGTCTAGAGACCATTCATTTATCGTTTCGATAGCTCCCATGAGCATTAAACCCTGCGAACGTGCCTCAGTTTCAAGCTCAGGCCGTGACCAGTGTGATCGTGTCAGCAACTCTTTTAAAAAAGAATGATATCTTTCATCGAGTCCGGCAAAATGAACATCTACAGGAATCTCGGGCTCTGACGTAAAAATGACTTCCGTTTTTTCTTCAGGGGTTACAGTCTGATTCATCGGCACGGGAGACAAATCTATCTTTACCTCTGGTACTTCTGTTTGCTCAATAGACTCGCTATCTTCTTGCTCATCTTCCACCATCACTGTTTGCAGAAATTCTGATACCTTTTTTGTCTCTGACATAATTTCGCGAATCCGATCATGATTCAATACGAGTTCAGATTCAGACGAAGTATCATTGTCAATACTGACTACTCCTTCAGTGAGCCGGTCGATTCGAGCCGGATCAAGCTTGAGACTTCGAAAAGCCTTTTTCAGTGCTTTGGTTTCATTGGAAGTAACGATTTCATCGGCTGATGCGATACCTACCAGCAGATCCCCAATCATGTTCCGTTGTGCTTCGGGCAGTTCCTGCAGTTTTCGGGTCAGGCGAGTGTCATCTGTCGGGTAACGCGAGAGCAGCAGAGAGAGATGCTCCAAGCGAACCGACTCCTGTTGAGACAGATTAAACTGTTGTTCAAGGTGAGCTGTAATCAACCTCAGTTCTTCTTGATCCACACTCCCATCGGCTGCAGCAATTGACATTCCCAGCCGCAGAAGAATTGATGCGGCATGATACGATTTCAGGTCCTCGTTACTTTCGTGCTCTCTGGGAAAGACACTGACAAATTCATCCCACTGATAATTCTGTCCGGTTTCCCTGGAATCTGGCTCCAAAGAAAGGTCCATACAGTCCGCAGAATTCAGAATCTGTTCACATTGTTTCTTAGTCAGTTTTGAACGTTCGGCAATCCCCCTTGCGTTTGCCAATTCCGAGACCGGGACAAATGCAACACCATCTCTCTCATCTGTATATTGATCGATGATTTGATACCATTTTTCAAAGTCCGGATGGTCGTCTGTCCGAAGTTCTACCGGTAACGCCTCATAAACATCTGCAGTCATGACCTTATCTTGGCTGGATTTCCTGTGAACTCGATCAAAAGTCTTCAAGTCATCAATCACCGCTGACCAGATCTCAATCAGAGGTTTGAATTGCGATGGAATACCAAGTGTGTTCGGAAGTAAAGTTCTATTCTGTGAAGCTCGGCTACTGATACTTATCAGGGATTCACTCGCCGGACGATAGTCGAAATGAAAATCTTGCTTTGCCGTTTTGAGTCGGAAACCATTCTTATACATCTCAGTAAATCGGGAGCAAAACAGTTCGCGAAATTTCTCGGAATGACGTTTCAAGACGACACTTCGAGGTGAACGAGAATCGTGTTCTGTAACAAGAAATGCCACATCAGGAGGTATTGGTAAATTCCGTTCCTGATATATGGATAACAGGGCAGACAAATTTGATTCGCTCCAATATTCTGTAGCATCAATAATTTGTTTGAGCGATTCGTCAGTCAGTTCTCTGACCTTCGCAGCAAGAAGTGCTGCCATCCAGATCAGGCTTGAACAGTAGCGTTGGAATGATCTGGAATATTTGTAGATTGATAATAATTGAAGAAGCTCTCTGATAATTGCTTTCGCATCACTACGATCAAGTACGATTCGTCTTTCAAGTCCGTAAAAATAGATAAAAACGTAACCCAGTTCAACAACAGGGTCACGTCGCCCACTAGTCAGCCAGTTTAGATAATTACGACGTTGTTCTGGAGAACATTGTCTATAACTTGGCCAGTAAGGGAGTTGATATGCACCTCGTTCAGATTTAGCAACAGGAAGACTTGTTTCAATCAAAGATGCATCATAAGGCTGATTCAATGTACCAGAAACAATATAAATGAAAGGACTGTCGAGTTTCTGGTTATCGACAGTAGCAACTGAGCCAGGTCCATAAAAATGAATATCATCTTCTGTTGGACCGTGCATCCAACGAGACACTTTTTTTAAACCGCTATTTTGAGTGGGCAGTGATACATTTTTTGGAGAAACTGAACTCGGAGTTTGAATTTCAAAAAGATGGTCGATGTCGACTGCAGCCTCAGTAGTGCTGATATTTGATTTTGGTTCGGGAACTTGCCTTTGGGAGGCTATCTGTCTTGATATTGTCTTAAGTTGAGCTTCATGTTCCCATTCTTCCATAAGAGATTGAATAAAATTTCTTTTCCAGATAAGTACACCTAGACAACATATAATTAATATGAAGAAAGCAGCGGCAACCTTGCCAATGATTATGCTGAGTAATCCAAGAGACAGTAGTAGCACTGGTGTAATGACAAGAAATTTGAGCCAGTCAGGAAAATATTCGTCTTCTGAGCCTGAATTGGAGTTGCGTACGGGAATCTGTAGCGGTGTTTTACATTTAGGACAGCGAATTCTCCGTCCCAGCAGCGATGACGCGACACGCAAATTCCGCTGGCAATTCCCACATTTAAGGAAGATCATTTCCGTATCTGTTTGTGACATTGAACACCCTGGAAACAATGATCATATACTATTTGTTTGAAGAAACGTCCCCCACCGCTATGGTCGCATGACCACCCAGAAAATCCAGTATCAGCAAACAGGAATCAATTTGCAATCAGGATCTCATGGCTTTTAAAGAAAACGGAAGCAATAAGGCTCCCCAATTACAAGGTGGGGTTGGTTTTTGTTTTCCTGGGGTGTGGTGTTTGGGGTGGGTGTGTTTTTGCTGGTGGGCAGACACATGGGGCTGCCCCTGTCTCTTTTATACATGCGGGCGGATACGTGAGTCTCGGGCCTGCTTTTTTTCGCAGTTGTATCCGGGGGGATGACGCTGTTATTTGTTGTCCGGTGAATCGTCCGGGGGAGTCGTTGGCGCTTTTTTCTGTGGTTGTCGCTGCTCTCGCTCTCGGTGGTGTTTTCTGAGTCCCATGAAGCTCTGGGCTGCCAGCAGATCCATCACGGTGGCTTTCCCATATCCTGGCACCTCGATCTGATTTTTCCCTGTGCTCCAGGCACCGTTTACGTAACCGCTGATCGGGCGCGATGGCGTGAGGCCGGTCAGTTCTGGCACCTTGATCTTGTTTTCTTCCAGAAACACGGTGAGTTTCTCCAGACGGGCGGGCGGATGATATTTGCCGTTGCTCCAGGCTGCGTAGATCGGCAGCTTTGCGGGCTGAGCTGCATTGATGACAAACGAATGGCCGCCGACGCCGGAACTGTTGTCATAGTTCAACAGACCCGTGTGAATGGTCGCATCCTTTGATAAGCCGATGAGGGTGACCTGCGGATCCTCCATCCTGGTAATGCCAATCACCCCTGCGATAAATTCCTGCCCCCAGCCGACCGGACCCAGTACGCCCTCTCCCAGCCGGGGATTGCGACTGATTAATAAAAAATTGTGAGACTCCGCGGGATCGGTTTCGATGCGCAGCATCTCTTCGCCCCACTGTCGCGGGAAGGCCCGCGTCTTTTCATTCGCTTTCACCACGACCGACTCGGCGGTACCGTGCAGGATGATCAGTGAACTCGGTTCGTCCCCCGGATCGGTACGTTTTGATTTGGGCATCGCGCGGGGCACTCCCGTGATTCCCGCCCACGACTGCGCCACCAGCCGATACGTGCCGACGGGGACATTCTCGAATTGAAAACTCCCCTCATCGCTGGTCACCGCATGCCAATATTGATCGAAGCGAAGAATCGCCTCAGAGCCGAGCTCAATGACCTTGCGGGTTTCAGGAGAAAAGGGCATGCCACTTTTCGCGTCACAGAGAAAGACGACCGCATGTCCGGTGTGCACCGCATGGCCTCTCACATTCGTCAACTGCCCGTGAATGCCGCCCGCCTGTTGATCCTCTTCACTACAACGGGCAACCGACGGCACGGCAAGCATGAATCCAAGCGGAACGACAAACAGAACGCAAATCATTTTGAGACAGGGAGCCGGGACCATTCTGCAACCTTTCACACAACGAGCAAACATTGTTGAACAATTTTCTCGGGGAGTCACGATGGATTCATTCTACCCGAATCAACGGAATCCGAAACCGCATTTCAGCGAAGTTGGCGATTCAATGCCACGAAAATACGGGGCGCATGGGCCCCTGTTTTGTTCGTTTGGGATGATTTTTGTTCTGCGAACTGGTTCACGGTTTTCACCTCGGGGCGTGGGTGGCGCTGGGGTAGAATTGGTGTTTGTTTTCGTGGGCTGGCTAAACGGCGGCTGGCGCCGTACCGCTCATGGTGGGTTG
>TARA_R110002111_G_C6007095_1_pt1 | contig 18627 bp, 12 predicted proteins | sample TARA_R110002111 | Tara Oceans TARA_R110002111 (sample SAMEA4397363) | marine metagenome | biome: Polar Biome; feature: [ZZZ] marine water layer (ENVO:01000295); material: water (ENVO:00002006), including particulate matter (ENVO:01000060) such as... | depth 199 m | reverse complement strand
TTCTTCCATTCCACGCCGAACGGCGGGTTACTGAGCATAAAGTCGAAGTGGTGCTCGGGGCCAGCCAGTTGGTCGTTGGACAGGGTATTGCCCAGCTTGATGCTGGTGACGTCCTGGCCCTTGATCAGCATATCTGCCTTGCAGATAGCGTAGGACTCGGGGTTCAGCTCCTGGCCGTGCAGAGATACGGTGACCTTGTCGCTGATGGATTGGATGTACTCATCACCCTCGGATAGGAAGCCACCTGTGCCACATCACCCGTAACATTCACCACTGGTGACAACGGCTGTAGGCCAGGATTTCTCTGCATTGTAGGCGATTTCCGATTTGTCCATAGGTTACCAATCTAAGTGGTGACATTTCTGTATTTTTGTCACCACCTTGTTATCCAGCACGTCATCACTATTGTCGACTTCAGGATGAGATGTTGCCAATAGTTCCGAGCTGCTTCACCTCATTGTACAAGCTGTAAAGACGATGCGCAGACATATCAAGAATTGGCTCGTACATAAATGAGTTCAGATGTATGTTCTCTGGAGTCATCAGATTAACCTGATCCAACAAGCGTATTGTTTCGGTCTGATCAGAAAATATATCAACATACTTATCAAACAGCGCTCTGGTTTGATTTGAGCCAATACCGTCCACAAAAGTTTGATCATTAATTTGTGCAATCATGAATTGCTCAGCTTTCAATCGGATAGCAATTGCAACAATAACTTTGGATTCAAGCTCTGGTGACTCATGCGCAGCGTCTGATAATTCGTCTGCCTTCTGAAATATCTTGTCAATCACACGTGATGCACCATCAAGCAGGATCAAGGTAGACTTATCTACAAGTACAACACGATATATATCTTGTAATTCCTGCACCGTGATTTCTTGACTATTTGCCTTTAAATGAAGCAATGATGTCAGTGTTTCATAGTGAGCCTTATGCCCACAATATTCAGCAAGATTTCTGACGAATGGGATGCTCGCAAGCATGTAATGCTCATTTTTATGCATATCTCGCTTCCAAGCGACGAATACATCATTTTGATACTTTTCAGGATTAAGCTTTATTTCCGTAGAGGTCTTGGTCGCCAGCATTCGCCTCTCACGTGCAACCCGGTTTCTGCTTCCAATTATTCTATGAAAATCGAAATTATGGGTAAGAATAAAAAGATAGAAGTGTGATACTTGCGCAATATCACGAAGATACTCAACAATTGCGTATTTGTTCTTATAGTCGAAGGAGTCTGCAATATCGTCTATCACAATCAATACCGGTGCGCCTGCATTCTTTTTGGCTTCAATTTCAAAAAGAACATTCAGTATGTAAAGTGCACGCTTCTCGCCTTGGCTTAGCGTTTCGAGTAAAGTTACACGTTTAACTTTCTGTTGACCACCGCGTCCATCATCAAAGTCAAACTCGATAGTTGGGGCCGCATCATTAAGAATGACATCATCCTGATTATCCACCCTAAGCTTGAATGGAACAGAAAATCGCTTGTTGAATATATCGACAACGCCCTTCCAAATCGTTTCCTGCTGCTTCGCTTGATCAATGATGTATTTAACTTTTTCCTGATTCGATCTGTAGGTTGAGACGAGGTCATCCCAAGCTGATTGGTGTGATTGAAGATAGCCTATAATCAGCTTTTTCTTGAAGCCCTTTACATCCTTATACTCTGGCAACAACTCTTGGTGATCTGAAATAAAATCTCGAAAGGCCTGAGTCTCTTTTGTGGTTAGCTTTTTATCGACCTTGCTAAATTTTTCTTTCAATTCAGGATTCTGAAAAACCTTATTCTGCTCTTCCTGTAGAATTTCATTCAAACGGTCTTTTGAAGTTACTTCTTGCTTTTGGCCATTGATTGAAAGATTGACGCTGTGAAGTGCATCAAAGAAGCCTGTATCGGATAGGCTTTTTGAAACAGTCCCCGCTTTCTGGTGGTTGAAATTCCTCGACAGAACCGCTGATTCGCTTATGAGTTTTTCATAGGTTTCCACATAATCAGTCAACTCCTGATCGAAACTTTCTGTAGCAGCGAGATCCAGAACCTTTGGATTAAAAAGATCCCCATATTTAAAATCGGCAAGACTGGAATAATCTTGTGTACTCTGAAGCTTCAAATCGGCCAGCAGGTCAAGAAATTCCTTTTCCGGCCGATCGAATGCTTCACAGATTAGCTCCGGAATCGCTTTGTTCTGCTTTCCGGAGGACTTTGCCAAATCTTTTATTAGAAGGGCTCTTTTGTCATCGACTTCTTTCAAGGCTTCATCATAGTCGCGCTTTAAGGCCTCGTTAACCAATAGTGTAGAGACCTGCTTGGAGCTATAACTTTCGTCGTATGAATTAATGACCATTATCTGATCAGCAGTAACGGGTTGATCATTCAAAGTGACAAGGCGTTTCGTTGCTCGTTCAGGAAAGATAATGTCCTTTGACTGCCTATCTTCTTCAATGTCCTTCAGGGTCTTAGCCAGAGAAGTTTTCAATGTTCCATTGGGCGCATACAAAGAGCACACGCCGTCAATGCCATCAATTCTGGCGAAGTCTAACTCCTTCGCCAGCTTGTTTATGCCGTAACAGTTCTCTAGATCCAGACCAAGTTTCATTCTGACTTCCTTTTCAAATCATTCATCTCAAAAAAACTGTGAATTAACACTGCTCACGCATACCTGCTTGAAAACTCGTCCATCGAATTTGATACAGTAAACTTCACATCATCACCCAGTGCTTCAAAGTGTGCATAACCACATTTGATTTTGGCATTTTCCTCCGGGCGACGTTCCACCGAGAAAAGCGTGCTCTTGGTTTCAACAACGAAATAGAGCTTTTCCTTCCCACCCTGCTCAATTAGCACCGCCCAGTCAGGGTTGTAGCCACCCAGCGGAGTATCAATTTTGAACCAGCCGGGAAGTTTCGCGTAGAGTTTAATGTCGTCGTTACGCTCGAAGGCCGAGGCAAATTCCAGTTCAATATCGGAGTCGTAAACCACGTGGTCAAAGACTGACTTTTCAGCTTTAACCATGTTGTCTTTCAGGTAGCCGAACAACTCATTCTGTTGGAATAACTCCTGAGCATAGAACTGATCATCACCGATTTTGTGGTACTTGATGCCGTCGACGATGAACAGCCGCATCTGGCTTTTGATGATGTTGGCAGCCTGCTCGATAAACTTCTGCGGGTTGTTCTTGAATGATTCCAGGCGGCCACTTTTGTTGATGATGGCAACGATGGTGCGGCGCGTCAGGTTGGTTTCGTTCTGTAAGTAAGTGATCAAATCGGGCAAATCGAACGCGCGAGATTCGTACACACTGGTTGTTTCCTGAACCTGCTCGGTATGCACGCCGCCCCGGTCAATTTCAGTCTTCGCCTTGCGGTAAGTGAAGCGAGCCTTGCCCACCTGAAGGTTGATTTTGATCTCTTCGGCGCACTTTTCGATCAGCGCATTGGTATCAAAGTCCACGCGGAAGGTGGTTTTATATTTAATACGATCCCACAGCGCCTGGAACTCGGGGCTCAGATACACCGCTTTGTTCAGGGAAACCTTGGCTTTGTCATCACGGTTCTTGATGTTCAGGTTGCCGGATACTTTTTTCAGTACCGACACAATCTGTGCTGCATGGGGCTGGAATACCTCAGGCAATGCCAGAGTACCGTTCTTTAACGATACCTTGAGGCTGTCCTGCACTTTACCCTTGCTATCAATGTGGCCTTCACTCTGCAAGTGATCCCACAGCTGTTTCGAGGCGTCGGTCCCTAAGTATTCGTGATTGTGATCGTCAACCGGCACCACGATATTGGCAAACAGGTGCTTTTCGACCACGCCAAACTTGATGCCTTCTTCGTTTTCGATTTCCTTCTGCAATTGCTCTGCAAATTGCTCGTAGGATTCATTGGCCATCACGGTGAGTGTATTCACAGCAAAACCATGTACGCGCTCGCCATCTTGGTTAACGCAGATGCGCAAGCCCCGGCCAATCTCCTGGCGTTTTTTGATCACAGAAGTCGTTTCGTTCAGGGTACAGATCTGGAACACGTTCGGGTTATCCCAGCCTTCCTTCAACGCTGAATGAGAGAAGATAAACTTCAGCTTCGAATCAAAGCTCAGTAGTTTCTCTTTATCTTTCATGATCAGGTTATAGGCGCTTTCATCAGCAGCGGTTTTACCCGATGAGTCTTTCACCATCTCGTTGCCTGAGCTGTCTTTCTTCTTGTCGACCGAGAAATAACCGTTATGCACGCCTTTCGCAGCCGTATCCAGATCGGCACCTTCGAATAGCTGGCTGTACTTGGGTTTGCGAATGGCCCGATCGTATTCTTCTTCAAACATCAGGGCGAACTTACCCTTTTGCGGGTTGCCGTCTTCGTCGTACCAGCGGTAGTTGGCGACCTTGTCGATAAAAAACAGGCTCAGCACCTTAATGCCCTGTGGGCGCAGGCGCATTTCTTTATCGAGATGTTCTTCAATGGTTTTGCGGATCTGCAGGCGTTTAAATTCATCGGGATCAACTTCGCCCAGCGCCTGACCCAGCTTCAGAATATCGGGCTTACTGGTAAAGCTGATGTATTCATTGCCCTGTTCGCAGTAGATGTCTTCAATGATGTAGCCGTCATATACATCGCGGCCACCGCTGTACTTGGCATCCAGCAAATCCGCTCCGCTGGTTACCGTGACTTCCTTGCGCTTAATGCTGCCATTCTTCAAGCGAGCATCAATCTCGATCTTGGCACTGATTGGGCTTTTTTTATTGTTCACACTGAGCAGCTTGATATAAGCCTTGTTGTGGCCATCCTTAACCTCAATGCCTGCTACTTCAATCTGCTTAACCAGTTTTTGCTCGTAGGCATCGACTGAATCAAGCTTGTAGAGCATATGGTGCTTTTCGACGTGCGTTGCCGAATAACGCAGAGTGCACATGGGGTTAAGCGATGCTATGGCCTCTTTACTCTTATCGGTGGTGTCAACGCTCTGGGGCTCGTCGACAATCACAATCGGGTTGGTTTGCTGGATAAATTCGATCGGTTTGGCCCCGGTCATGCGGTCGTGTGCCCGGTGAATGATGTTGGCTTTGTTCTCCTGCTCCGGATCGGTAAAACTTTTCCGGAAGGCATCGATATTGATCACCATGATTTGAATATCAGGGCTGGTTGCAAAATTACGCACATCCGACAGCTTACTGGAATCGTAAGTGAAATAGTCAAAGGCAACGTTTTCGTACAGCTCTTTAAAATGAGTCGCCGTAATTTCCAGTGACTTCTGCACACCTTCTTTAATGGCAATGGACGGCACCACGATAATGAACTTGGTAAAACCATAGAGCCGGTTCATTTCGAAAACCGTACGCAGGTAAACGTAGGTTTTACCTGTGCCGGTTTCCATTTCTACCGTCAGGTTGATACCGCCTTTTGAATCAAAATCTTCTGACGGCGCGAGGCCATTTTTCAGCTGTATTTTGCGGATATTGGCATGGATATCTTCATCCAGCAGGCGTAGGCGGTTACCAATACCCAGAGTATCTTCCTGAGTGCCATGAAACAGCGAGCCTTCCTCCCAGGATTGCAAAGGCGCCACAGTGAAGTTGGTCTGGCAGATTTCCTGGCCGGCGAATACGCCCGTTACCGACTCAATTGCATCACGCTGATAATCCAGATTGGCATCGAACTGAATCTTCATGCTCATATTACAGGCTCCTTACGTCTTCAATACCGGCCTGCTTGAGAATCTGTACCGCGTTGGTTTTTACCACGTCGTCGGCAAAACCGGCGTCTTTGAAAACCACACGCATAATTTCTGGCTTCAGTTCGTCTTTGAGCGTGGCAATGCCTTCCACCACATCGAGAGTAATATTGTCCGACAGGCAGATCATCAGTGCCCCCATGCCGATATCAAACACTTTCTGCCCCGCCACTCTATGCTCAGTAATCGGCAAGGTCAGATCCAGACCGTACTTCAACAGTACTTCGTAAAGCACATCTACATCTTCACGGCCATGCTTGATATTGGAGATCTGATCTTCCAGATCCTGCTCAGTCAGATCAAAGTCCAGCTCCCAAGGCTTGATATTGGTGGAGTCTAGCTTGAATACTTTGAAGCCAAGATCACCGTCATAATCTGGGTTTTCCTCTTTGATTTTGACGGCAGCCCGGCGGATGCGTTCTTTGCCGATCTCTGCTATGGTCTTAAAACCTTGTTTAAACGCATCATCATCAGTCGAAATCAATTCAGGCAACTGCACACAAATAAATCTCACTGATTTATTTGAAGCCATGGAGTATTTCATTGTGGCGTCTGCGGTAGAACAAGACCCCGCAAAAAAATCTAAAACGACATCAGAGTCATCTGTGTCGATTATTTGCATAAGGTATGCAATCAAGTCTGTTGGCTTTGAGTAGTCAAACGGGATTTTTAGTTTGGAAATCTCCTTTGAACTATGTCTGTTTTCAAATTTATCGAAAAGGTCTAATGGCAGCGAGCCACCTTCAAGACGATCTTTTAACCATATTTTTGTGTAGATATTCCATTTCGATTGTTGTCCTTTTTCATCAATTAAGGGTGAAGTATTGGTTTCCTTAAATAGGATGTTCCCTCGTTCCTTTTCTCCTAAATACTTCTCAGGAGTCCATCTCCAAACTCCATCACCTTTCAGAGGTCTAATTTTTGAACAGTCATCAACTTTTTCAGGAATTGTGCTTCCAGGTGGTATTACATAACTTCCATCGGGACATTGGATATAGTAACGCTGATTTGGGCGTGAATCCAAAGTGGGCTGAAAGAGCCCCATACTTCGATAGCGCTCTCCCTTTCGAGGGCCATTTTCTTCAACTTGATTGTAAACTTTGTCCTGTAATTCTTGGCTTATTTCACCACGAAAATTTTCTAAATATTCAACTTGCTTTGCATACACCAAGACATAGTCGGTATTAGGCGAAAAGAATTTACCTTTTTGTCCACCTGTCTTCATCATTCTTGTGCAAATAGAAATACGGTTTTCTTCGCCAAATAATTCGTCAAGTATTGCAACAGAGTTCGCTAACTCTGCTTGTCCAATTGAAAAAAATAGAACTCCTTTTTCTGAAAGTAGTTGTCTTGCGATTTTCAGACGCGGATAGATCATATTAACCCAATTAGTATGGTATCTACCCGATACCTCTGAATTCGTACCAACTTTGAATCCGTCCTCCGTAATTTGGCCTGTGTACTTCAAATATGTGCTCAAGTTGTCCTGATAGCTATCAGGATAAATAAATTCATTACCAGTGTTGTACGGCGGATCGATATAGATCATCTTCACTTTTTTGTGATAGCTCTTTTGCAGGAGCTTGAGAACTTCAAGGTTATCGCCCTCGATAAACAGGTTTTGTGTTCTTTCCCAATCGACAGATTCGTCTTTGCAGGGACGCAAGGTGCCTGTACTAGGGGTTTGTGCCAGCATGCGGGCTTTGCTCTTGCCATTCCAGGTAAAGCTGTAGCGTTCTTCGCGGCCATCGATATAGTCACCCAGCACTTCTTTTAGGGCATCAAAATCCACTTTACCTTCGGTAAAGGCTTCTGGGAACAGTTCTTGGAGTTTGCTGATGTTGTCGGCGACGATGTCCATGCTTTTTGAGTCCACTTCTGGGATAACGTTTTTCACTGTGTTTCCTCGTATTCTTTTTTGCTTCTGCTTTTAGTTTCAGCGTCTGCTTACTGCAATTCGGTTTGATTGTTTGGTTAAAGCGTCTCAGCAATCTGCTTGAGCCGCTGTTCCTGCTGTTTAATCTTAGTATTCAACACAACCTGCTGGCTGAACTCGGCCTGCTTGATCTGGGCACGTAGTTTTTTAATATCGTTCTCGATACTGCGGTAACGGTTAAGCAGGTCAGCTTGTTGTGTAACTTCACCGCTGGCCAAATGAAAGCGCCCGCTGATGTGCGCACATTGTAGTGCCTGTACACGGGCCATGATGGCTTGATAAAACTGCCAGAAGTTGCTGTGTGGCAAGCCGGTAAACGTCAAGCTGTTTAGAAATTCCTGCTCGCTTTCAGTCTTGCTACTCAAGCCCAGCCAAGGCGATAACTGGAACGCTTCAATAACCCACTTTTCTTTATCTGCCTTGTTTATGCGTTTATCCGCCAGGCAGAGTGCCAGTTGTTCGTTGGCGTTTTTGTTTTCTGGCTCATATTCCCGACCGGTTACACCCGATTCGGCATTTGCTTCTGTGGCAGATGGTGTGCTGCCTTCTACGGTTTTGCTTTCAGAGTGCACAAAGAAAATGACCGTCGGGTAAGGTATCGCCCGGTTGATCAGTTGGCCGAGTCGTTCCGTATTTTTAGCGCTACTGAGTTCCACCAACAGAAAAGCCAACTCGCCATAGTCGCGCAGGTCGTCACTGTAGGACGCGATATTGATAGTGCTGGGCTTTAAGGTGTAGAGCCAGCGGATTTTATCAACATCGTCTTTTAAGGCCTTTTTGTCTTTGGCGTCCAGGTCGGCGTGTTCCTGAAACATCTTTTTGAACAGAGGTTTATTGAGCACGCAGCTATTGGGCACGTTTAAGCCTGCCAGAAAGGCTTCGAATTGTGGTAGTCCTAAACCCAGATCAGGCATCACGCTCTCCTTGATCTTCTTTTTCCTGAATAGCGGTTGTCAAAATCAGGTATGACACCACCATAAAGTCTTCAATGCCCTGACTGGAGGTGGCGGTCAGTACGGTACCGCCTTTGGTGAACAGGCTTTCAATGCCTTTTTCTTCGCTCTTGCCCGCAATGCTATCTACGGCAACGGCCAGCAGATGCTGGAAGTGGCTCATATCACGCCCGTGGCGTGTCATACGGTTTACTTCAGTGATGGCGGGGTGATCCGGCGTTTTGTGCTTAAAGGCTTCACGCTTGAGCAGATCGAGTATTTTTTTACTTTGGGTAAAGTTCAGCTCAACTGCGGTATTGCCTTCGGCATCAGCGGTCACGTAGATCAGGAAGTACGGTGCCAGCGGGTAGTTATCATCGACCTGAACGGCTTCTTTACCGCTGCGGATATTCTTCAGGCAGAAGATAACGCCGGGTTTCATCCCTTCGTCGGCCAGATCTTCGTCAATCCTGGCGGCGGCATACAGACCCAAGGGTGCTTGCTCCAGCGTTGCCAGGCGGGCTTTGTCGTTCATATAGCCGGACAGGTCCATGCGGAAGTCATTCAGAGTGAGGTCGGTAATGGATACACCGCCGCTCATATCCTCCAGATCGACGACGGCATCTTTCAGTTGCTGTAGTTGTCTGCGCCGGTATTCAAGGTCATTCATGTCTTTGGCGCTTTCATCACCTGTTCCGGTTTCAATCAGATTCTCTTCACCGGTCGCGGATATATCCAGCAAGACCATGCGCCCGGAGACACGTGCTTCCAGGTTGATGTATTCATCCAGCTCCATGTTGGGCCAGAAGTTAATGAGCTGGATTTGCGTGTTTTTACTGCCAAGACGGTCGATACGGCCAAAGCGCTGAATAATGCGTACTGGGTTCCAGTGAATGTCGTAGTTGATGAGGGTATCGCAATCCTGCAGGTTCTGACCTTCACTGATGCAGTCAGTAGCTATCAGTAAATCCAGTTCGGTCGTGGCAGTTGGGTCTACTTTGCTGCGCTCTTTGGATATCGGCGAGAAGGCGGTCAGGATATTGTTGAGATCGGAGCCTAAGCCGGTCATGGTGGTTTTATTGGTACCACCGCCCGTCACCAATGCACTGTGAATGCCCAGTTCGGAGTGCGCCCATTGCGCCAGATGGGCATATAGGTATTGAGCCGTGTCGGCGAACGCAGTAAACACGATGACCTTTTTATTACCTGGATTAAGTGGGTTGGCCGCCTTGCTGGCAATAGTCTGTTTAAGCTGCTCCAGTTTTGCATCGCGGCCGGCATTCACACTTTGCGCCGTTTCTGCAATGTGGTTTAAAAACTCACGATCGACCTCCAGTTCCTGTCGGAAGCGGATGAGATCCATATCCTGCAGCAACACTTTGGTTTTGTTGCCCACCATGTAACTTTCCAGTTCAGTGGACTCCAGCTCAAAGTCGTGAATATCCTCGATATTCAGCTCGGTCAGTTCTTCTGATTCGTGGGCATCAATTTTGGCCAGCAGTCGGTCGACCTGCTGAGCGAGCTTGGTGGCCGTCAGCGTGAACGAGTGAATGGAGCTTTCCATGCGCTTGAGCAAATTGACGCGCATAAGGTGAATCAGGCTTTCTTCACGGTCAACCTGTTTGAATACCCCTTTGCCTGCGCCCACGGCTTTATCGTAACGACGGGCGTATTCGGCCTTTTTGGCTTCGCGCACGAATTTCAGCGGAGAATAACCCGCCAGGGACAGTCGTCTGATGGTTTTGTTGACGTCTTTTAAGGGCGGAAACTCGCCGGAGGCATCGATGTCGGCATAGATGTTTTTCGGTGGCAAGCGAGTTGGGAAGCGGCCAATATCTTCGGTGCCGTAGTACTTTTCTATGTGTTTGCGGGAACGGGCAATGGTAACGATATCGAGCAGTTTGAAGTAGTCAAAGCTCATGATGTCGAGCAAGGCTGCGGTGGTACGCTTTTCGACCGGCTCACTGACCCACTGGTTAAATTGCTTCTGGGCAAGCCGCAGAGTGGATTCAATATTTTTGATACCCTGTTCGGTAAAGGCATCATCACGACCTTCAGTAATGAAGGCGACCTGATTTTTCAGATCGTTCATGCGATTGTTGACCGGCGTTGCCGACAACATCAGCACCTTGGTTTTCACGCCTGAGCGGATAATGTCGTTCATCAGGCGCTCATAGCGGCTTTTACCTTCCGCCTTGCTCGGTGTGTTACGGAAGTTGTGGGATTCGTCGATGACCACCAGGTCGTAATTGGCCCAGTTCAGTGTCTCCAGATTGATTTCGCCCGAGTAGCCTTTCGGTCGGGTCAGATCGGTATGGTTCAGCACATCGTAATTAAAGCGGTCTGCGGCAAGCAGGTTGCGCTTGTCGTTGACCGTGTACATAGTCCAGTTGTCACGAAGCTTTTTCGGGCATAGAACAAGCACCCGATCGTTACGCAGTTCGTAGTATTTGATCACAGCCAGGGCTTCAAAGGTTTTACCCAAACCCACGCTGTCGGCAATGATGCAGCCGTTGTGCTTTTCGAGCTTGTCTATTGCACCGAGCACACCGTCTTTCTGGAATTTGTAGAGTTTGTTCCAGACCAGGGTATCTTTAAAGCCGGTTTTACTGCGAATGATACTTTCTTCGTCTATGTCTTCGAGGAAGTCTTTGAACAAATGAAATAGCGTGAGGAAATAGATAAAGCTGGCCGGTTGGTCGGCGGCGATGGTATCCAATCTGGCGATCAGGTCATTCTTAATATCACGAAGACTCTGTGCATCAGCCCAGACATTATCAAACCACGTCAGAAGCTGCCGGGTGCTCTCTGGATCAGACAAGCCCATGTTCATGTGCAGGGAGTCGGAGCGCACGTCGCCGAGCCCGGTTGGGCTGAGCGTGGCACTGCCGCTGATGGCAAAACTTTGCTCGGGCGAGCCTGTTTGTTCGGGTACGCCCAGGTGAATAATGTTCTGCCCCGGCTGAGGCCGCAGACTGGCTTTCACTTCAGCCTTGTTTGCCAGCCATTGCGAGAACTCGCTGGCGATGCGTTTTTGTTGCAGCTGATTCAGCAGGCGAACGTCTGAATCAGAACCCACCAGGTTCTGCAGATTGAGCGAATCCCATTCACTGAAGATTATCCTTGCTGACTCCAGCTGCTTCAGCTCGTGCTTCAGCGAGGCAAAACCGTATAGGGTAAACAGGCTCGACAGAACAGAGAGCCTGGAGCCAGAAAAGGTGTGTTTTTTCAGTTCGTTACCAACGTGGCCGCTGGTTTTGTTATCCAGTAACACCCCGAAATTCCCTATTATTGTCTGTCATTTTTTTGTTCTTCTATCCACTTTTCGATGTCTTCACGTTTGAAACGCCAGGATGTGCCCACTTTGAAGGCAGGTATTTTCGCTGACGTTGCCATACGGTAAACAGTTCGCTCGTTGAGCTTGAGGTACGACGCGACATCCTTGACGGTCATTATTTGCTCACTCATTTGCGTTATCCGCACTCTGTTGAGGGTAATGTTTTAGTGTCGAAATAGTACAAGGTTGTCGTCTGGTGAGCAATATTATTACCCGCTGTCAAGCAAATAGAAGGCGTCCTGAGCAGGGGTCAATGAATAGGAATTAATACCCAGGGGTAGCGTACGTCTACACCCATCGAATTAGCTCCCGCACAGGGACATCGTAAAATTCTTGAGTAATGCGCTTCTGGATACTGTCATCGTCCAGGTACTTCGCCAGCTTGTTCACGACGCTTACCGGGTGCCGTTTCAGTTCAACGGCTATCTGCCGAACAGTGCAGGCATGGTCGATCATGTCGTAAAGAACCTCTTCATCTGCCTTACTCCAGGTTTTTCCAAAGTTCTCCGGGAATTGAAGTTCGCCAGTCAGGTATCGGTGATAGAAGTCTGACAGCTCCCCCATAAATACCTCTGATACACCACCCTCCTGGGTCAGGTGCTGGTATCGCCCAGATCGGGGCCACAAGTACCATCGCCGCCCTTTGAATAGCAGTAGATACTTGTATTTGCTTAGTTTTTTGCAGCTTATTCCGGGGTGATTTCGTATCGCCTCCCAGTATTTTTGCTTCTTGTCATTCCACATTTGCTTGTCCATAGCCCGGTCGTTTGGGTTAAGACTACCGCAGAACAGTAAAAATGAGCGATATATCCCGTGGTGATATATCCAGTGCTTGGTGATAGTTCTGTCTTTTGGACAGAGCAAATATGAAAGATCCAAGACTGGTCGCTTTTGGCGAGAAGGTACGCCAGATACGGAAGGAAAAAGGCCTCTCGCAGGAGGCGCTAGCGGATCTTGCTGGGATAGACCGGAGCTATATGGGACATATCGAGCGCGGCGACCAGAACATCACCCTGACGAAGATCCATCAAATCGCTGACGCCCTGGAGATCCCGGTCGTAAATCTCATTTCTTAGCGGATTTAGGTCTACGCGCAGTGCCAGCTAGTCATGAGGGCTTCTTCGAATTCGAAATGAAGTGAACGTTACTTGCCGGTAGCTGAGCTTGTAGTCGCTGGTTCTCAAGTGTCAGTTCCAGTATCCGCGATTGGGCATCCAGCAACTGCCCCAGGGCTTTATCCCGCTGCTCTTCCAACGCCTTAACCTTCTCCTGTAGATCCCGGTTCCTCGATCTTTGCGCAAGCATCATCTGTCTGGGCGATTTTGGCGGTGTCTCATCCTTATGGCTTTCTATCCAGGCTTGAATATCCGCAACCAGCTCCGGGAACCGTGCTCTGCGAAGGGCGGAAGGATCTACCCCTGCCTCTTTGGCAACATTGTTCTGACTGAGTGGCGTCCCTTTAGGCAGAATGTCTGGCTTGCCCACCTTGAGGCGTTCGAAAGCCTCCCTGAATTTCAGTTCGGCCTTGCTGACTTTTCTTGGTTCAATTGCTTTCGATGACATGGATTGCTCGCTCTGCGGATTCTAATTGCGCTTGCAATGACTCATACAAAGGGGAGTCCGGCGCAGCGTCATTGATTTGAATGGCAATAACGTTTTTAAGCTGTTTGATCATCGGTAGCTTGGTTTTATCCAATAATGCCGATGCGCACGGGGTGTTACCACCAAATCCCATGCAGGAACTGATATTGCTAATCCCTCCAAGGGGGCACGGCGGGCCTGAATTGGCGCAACCACCAAGGAATGTTTGACGGTAACTGATACGTCCTGATTTTGCGGCCTTGAGCAACTGCTCATGGTCTTTCTCCGATATTTCAGAGAGGATCTGTTGCTTGCGCTTCTCACCGTGTGGCGAAACATACTGATCAGATTGGAGCGCTTTAAACTCCCGTACCATTGATTGATACATCTCACGCAAGTAATAGGCACGAGCTTCGTCATTCAACGGTTCTTTGAGTCGGTAGTAGTTTTTTCCGTAGTATTGGCTCATGGCGCGTGAAGCATGTTTCAGCTGGTACTGAAGAGACGCTTCGGTCACCAATCCACTGGCAAGCATATTGACAGCACCGGTGCGTCGTAATTGATGCCAGGCAAGGGGCCAGACTTTGCCGACGGCAAACTTCTCTGGATCAAGGCCAAATGTCATTCTGTTGGCCATTTCCAGATCGGCTTCGGTAATCGTCAGTTCCTTATCATCAAAGAGTTTTGGCCACATATTTTTGGCCATGTCGCCGTATGACCGAATCTTTTTGTACTTTTTGGTTGATTGAGATTTGGGTGCTTTGGGGCTCCATGGTTCATGCTGAAGAGATTGAAGAACTGGGTTCTCGACATCTTCCTTTGATAATTCTAAATAGGGATTCTCTCTTGCCGCCTTTAATCGCATAAAAGCAACAGCCTTCATTGCTGCCAGAGCAATTTCAACGGTAGGTGAAACAATCCAGCGAGCATCAGAATCCTCAATGGTTTTTGTTGTTACACCTTTTAGCATGTGAATCTCTTGACCTAGCTGATCACGTTCAACCTCATAACAATCAGCACGAAGTTTGGAGCCCTCTTCAATTCGCATCAAAGAAAAGTTCAATAGATATGCCAATCCCGCACTGCTAATTAAAGAGAGATAAGTAGTAAGTGATCTGATGCCAGTAACTTTATTGAACAACACCCAGCGATCAAGCAATTCCGATATACCAAACTCTTCTGCCGTCTCTGTAAACGATCCATAAAAAATTCTTCCTGTTCGGCTTTTCCCTCTTACACGCGAGCTTCGAAATGGTCCATCGACGCCAAGGCCGCCAAATGATTTTGATAAATCACCTCCCGCATTTCGTGCATAGGCTGACAAGCAAAAATCATAGCAGGCCTCAACTTTTTCTTGATGTAATAGAAAATCATCCAGGCATTCTCGAAGACGTGAAACCTGATAGCTCCATATCCTCGCTGGCACATAAGCTGTCTGAGTCGGATCATTCGTTGTTAATACGCTGCTAAGCAGTTTAATTCCGCTTTCATCAAGTAAAACAAACCCCAAGGTCTCTCGCGCGATGAATAATGAATGAAGACTTTCAATCAAGCGATTTCCGCGTTGCTTGTAATATTCGGAGAGCTTCTCGATGACCTTGGGATATCTATAGAGCTCAGTAGCCAGAATACCTGCATCTGTGCAGGCCACAAACAGCGGTTTTATCGTCTCAAACTTAAACACCAATGCTCTGGCAGAACGTATAGCCGCTTCCCCCCAAAGCCACCACGCTACCACTTTACGCAACAATTCTACATTCTGAGGACTAACTTTCTTCCCCTGACCTGGGCCATCCCCAAAGTAAATGGTGAGGGTGTGCCCAGCCCAAGGTGAAAGATCCCATCTCACGTCACCATATCGAGAAACGACATTGCCATGGGCGTCTATAACAACGGGAAAATCCGACGATGGGGGCCAGCTTTCAGGTTTAAAATTCAGGGCATCTTCTTTTGATAAGGCTGATTCAATCTGCAATCCAGGGAAGTAAGCCAGATTCATGCAATTACCTCCATCAGCTCTATATGGCCACTCCAATAAGGGTGGTACTTACCGGCGCGAATCAAATCCCTGGATTCACTTACCCACATTGCTCGGATTTCGCTGCCAGAAGCTATTGCTTCAAGTTTTTTGTTTATTCTTTCAATAACCCGATATGCAGGATGAATGTCTTGCTTTTCCGGTGGTTTATAAAGGTTTGCTTCCAGGCTCTTGATCTTTGCGTGGGAGGCAAGTTTCCAGCAATAATCTGGACTCATAATGTCTCTATGCTTAGTACAGAAAAGACAGCCTTCTGGGCTGATACAGTCCGGTTTCGGCGCTTCTTTAGCTATACCATTGATCGACTCGGGGGCGCGATCTTTGTCGATACATACACCTGGCCCTGGTGGCGTATAAGCAGGATCTGTTGATGCATGGAATCGGACTATTTCGGATGCCGCTGATTGATGATGCGGCCTTTCATAATCACGCAGAAGGACTTCTTTATCATGGGCCATTTGCTCAGCCGTAAGTTCGAGATCGCTACTTCGCCTGAGTAGCCAGTTTACTCTGGTTTTACGCAGCTCCTGTGGCCCTAAAATCCGGGCGTCAATTTTCTTGAAGGATTCTTTCAATGTGTAGAATCCAATCTTTGAATCTCTTGCCCGAATCATGCCTCGACTTTGCAAAGGGAAAAGCCGGGTATCGTGTTCAGAAAACCCTGTGTCATTCAGCCACTGCAAGTATCGCTCGAGATGTTCCTTATAAGCTCGATAGCAACGAAAAACAGCTTCGCCGCTGCGTCGCCCTTTGTATACGCGGAAAACCTCCAGATCGTCACCGTTAGACTTCCAACGATAAGTTTCTCTTTCAAGCGCTGATGCCTGAGTCAGATTCATCCCTGTTTGCGCGATGAATATCAAAAGCTCAGACTCTATTCTCAGATTTAGTATTCCCGATCTTTTATGTCGATCGAAAAGGCTTTCACTCTCCGTCAGTGGCGCTCTGGCTTTCTCAGCATTTTTCCTGACCGTGCTGCACTTTATAGATTCGACATCCATTTCCGGATTAAGGAGGCTCCCTGCAACCACCAAGGTCTTTCCGCCTTGCAGCGCAATACGGATAGGTAGCCGTCCTCTGACAGTCGCACAATCCAAGGCGTCACAGATCGACCTGAGGCAATGACCAAACTCAAATGTACTGCTGAGATTTTGCTTATCTGCGCTGCTGGTCAGTACGCTCTTTTTTGCGCTAGGTTTTCTGATCCTTGTTTGCATCAAAAGTGCGCCACCAGGCTTAGCTCCAGGAAGCTTTAAGGCTCTTGCGATGAGATTGGCTAACTTTGAAGTCTGTCTGTAAACGTAAATTTCAGACACTTCTTTTTTGATTTTTGATCTATATAACTGGTGTTCCGACCATTTCTTGAAGTTGGTTACCACTTCATCTCGAGACATAGTCAATGAGTTGGTATCTGACCATGCAAAGAACCGCCAAAGCACTTCAAGACTGCCTTCGATTAGTGCACGAGAGCGCCCCTGACTTATCATGCTGGAAATAGCTTCATGAAATGCGCATACAATTGGAATTCGAAGAGCGTCAACATCCTCGGCTGAGGAATGATGTATCGATTCCATCGCATTTTTTCTCGGTAAACATGCAGCACCATGGTGAAGCAATATGTTCAGATTCCAAGGGATTTGATGCGTACCAAGACTCATACCTGGTAGAGTAAGATTTAACTCATGCATTGACAGGCCCTCTTGCCAATCCCATAAAGGCTTCCGAAAAAGCATCGGCAGCATCTGCCATTGCTTTGTTTGCTTCAATAAACTTGATGTATTTCATCGTTGTACTTTCATCTCGGTGCAGACATGCCTCCCTTACAAACTGGATGGCATCACCGACTGGCATAAATTTCAGTGCTACACGCATTAACTCTGTAGCAAAAGTGGCTCTTGTTCGATGGAAGTGAAAGCCGCGCATCACTTGCAGCCCAGCCCTTTTACCGAATGACCGCAGACGAGACATTTCCACATTAACAGCCCGGCTATCATCTCCGCTGTACGAGTTGCCATAGCGAGTAAGGAATAACAGATCCTGATCTTCGGGATTCGCTAACATTTGGCGCTTCAGCCGTCTCGTGCTCATGGAATAGGCAATAAGTGTTTCGAGAAGCTCCTCTGGTATTGGCACTGAACCGGAAACACCAAACTTGGTTGAGACCGTTGGCCTAGCACCTGGGCCGACAGCTAATCGTTTCCAGCCGACCTCTGGAACCAGTGTTGCGTTGTGAAGAGTTTGAACCTTTAGGTCGGTAATTGAGCCAATACGCAACCCTGTGAAGAAACCAATACGTAGCATTAGCGAAAGCTCTTCGGTTGCGCTGCGATCTGCCAGCGCGAGAATTTCTTTCATTGCAGAAACAGTTACTGGGAGAAGACCATCCTCAAGCTGTATGGCCCCAGCAACTTTTCGATTGGGAATGGCAAGGTCTGTACTGGCAACTCGCATGGTATGTTCGAGACCGAACGGATTGGTTAGTTTGATTCCAACAAATCGCTGCTCCCACATTGGCCATTCTGGTGAAATTAATCGACGCGACTGTGTCCATTTATAGAAACGGATGACTGCTGCCATCCTCTGCGATGCAGTACTTGGAGCCAGATCTCCATTATTTCTGGCGGCAACAAGTGCCCCGCGAAAGCGAACAAGGCAACGCTCACTTTCTCGCTCTGGGAAATGCCACCATTGGATTGACTCTGCTTCTAGCCATTTTGCGTAGGCAAGCAGGTGGGACATATTGGATCGAACGGTTTTCAGATCCCGTTTTGAAGATGTTGCCTGATCCAGCGCCCAAAGATTAGCTTCTGCCCAGGTTGAATTATCTTCCCAGACTATTTGGGGAAGATTTTTGATGGGTTTTCTTTTTAATGGAGCCCACTGTAACGAGCCGTCCGATATTTCTGCTCGATGTGGCTGGTAGTTGATTTGCTCAAGACTGGCCATTCATTTCCCTCTCGACAACTCAATGCCGTTCAGGAAGGAATCACTTCTGAGCATGGAGCGGTCTAATTTGTCACCATTGAAGCATGTATGGTGTGCGATTAAAACTTGGTATGTAACGTTTGCCG
>TARA_R110002111_G_scaffold262883_1_pt1 | contig 18683 bp, 19 predicted proteins | sample TARA_R110002111 | Tara Oceans TARA_R110002111 (sample SAMEA4397363) | marine metagenome | biome: Polar Biome; feature: [ZZZ] marine water layer (ENVO:01000295); material: water (ENVO:00002006), including particulate matter (ENVO:01000060) such as... | depth 199 m | reverse complement strand
TCGGTCACGATCCCCGGAATGACCGGTCACGTTCGCCGGAATACGCATGGACTTAAAAACTGAACTGGCCAGGATAAAGGCGAACATGATCGAAGCCTCTTTCAACGGAAAGGCTGCAGAAGTCATATTGTTCTTGGTTTGCGAAACGCTTAACGCATTAGAGCGGGGGATCGATACAGCGAGTTTCGAGCGCGGCCAGATCATCGCCGGATGCGTTCCCGCCAGCAAAGCTGACCAGATAGACCAAAAGGCATGGATGCCCAAGGAAGCTCAACTACAGGGTGTTTTAGCGGGACAGTCCAGCGCAGTGGTGCTGGATTACAAACAAGGCCGGGGACGCGGGATTCTCAGCAGCTACCGATTGAAATTGGTAGATCATGTCGATGATTCGTCGAGCCCTGATGCTGAGACTATTCGACCCGCCGGCCGAACGATTCGATATACACGCATTCCAGCGACCGAAATAAAGCCTTCTTTCCTGGTGCGTCCTTTTTTGGGAAAGGAGCTCAAAAACAGGAGCTGGCGTGGAGCGCTATTCCTGTTGGGCTTTATTTTCGTGGGAGCCCTGTTTAGCGTTTTGGTACCTGTATTGCTATTGCTCTCACTTGTGTATGGCTCATCAGCAATCGAGCTTAAGCAGCTACTGAAACTATTGTTTGTGGCAGCCATTTTCTGGCTGGTGTGGCAACAGGTGTTTGAGCCGTTCTTTAAACTGATCGACAGCCGCGTGGTACAAGCACCTGCCTGGATCACCGGCGTGCTTGAAGATCCATGTGAGCTAGAAATGTACCGCAAATCAGATGGCCAATGGACGCGACTAGTACGATTTAGTGGCGAATGTACGTTGTGCGGAGGCCGTGTAGAGCTGAGAAAAGGTAGACCTGACCAGCTATACCCACTGGTCGGGCGTTGCGTTAACAGCCCGCATGCACATGTGTACTCATTCGACCGGACGTTACTGAACGGCAGTTACATAGGCCCACCTCTAGAGTAGCCGTGAAGCAGGACGAATCATGACAATAAACGGGTTCTTCCTGAGGGAGAGATAAGCGACAGAAGTCGCTTATCGCGTTTGCATCAATCTAGAGCGGTGCTAATCACCTGCTTCCAATTTTTCTCCATCAACATATGAAAACGCACGGGCTCATCATCGTTTTCTAGCTTGAGCTGACCAACCTCTGCAGTCACGTCGGCGTACTGAGTCAACAACTTAAAGAGCTTTTGTTTGTATTCAGTATCATCATTGCCTTTCAGGTGATCTCCCTTGGTTTCCAAGACGGAAAACCGGAATTTGCCATTTTCGGCACCATGCACGCAGGCAAGGATATCGGGATACACTCGGTGCCGCTGCCAACCTTGTAAACTGTAAGAACGCTGATTCACGGCTATGCGATGCCACCAATAGACACATTGCTGCTCATCCAAATACCAGGCAGTGTTCTTTTCCAGCTCGTTGAACTCCTTTTGATAGAGTTTCTCGAACAGGTTCTTTTCAAGCTGCTCGCCATTCTTCCGGTATAGCAACGGATCAATATCAGAAACGTCAACTTCCAGGGTTTCAGCAATCTCCCAGTTCAAAGCTGGATTATTAGATGTCACCAGTCGCAAAGCGATCTCACCGCATTCCAGCTTTGAGCGAAACAATGATTCTGCCTTAGCGTTGACCTGTTCGCGCAGGTCAACCTTCATGAACTGCACTAAATCCAATCGATTAACGTAAATCTGCTGATCGGTCACGCCTTGGGCACGCAAGGCTCTCAGAGTTTCGTCTAGCAACCGCATGCCTTGCCAGGGGTTGGGCACCACATCCAGCAACTGACGCACTAGATAAGGGGTATCCAGCCCTTCTTCAGGCATAAAGTCGATATCTTCCAGCTCCAGATCAAAATCCCTTTGTCCAATATCCTTCGCTTTCCGGTCCAGGGTGATCCGTGCAACCATGCGTTGCAACTTGGCATCGTTCATCGCAGCTTTCTCAACAGCAAGAAACTGTAAAGCATCCCATTCAAGTGCACCCAATACATCGCGCTCGTAATCAAGCGCCCTGTAGCCGTCCGGAGCTTCGCTATCGCGATGCAAGACCCGAGGTAAGAAGATCGGGGGTAGATCAGCAAACTTTTTATTCCGGCAAACCAGTTCACGACGCATATTCTGGGTTTGCCCGCTATTTGCGTCGATGGCTTTGACGCTAGACGCTAGGTCAGCCATACCCTCGTCCTCCAACCCCTTTCGCACCCCCTCGACTGCTTCTGTCACGTCTTGGTCAAAAGTAAATACGTAGCACTCATCCAAAGCAGCCACACCAGTTGTCTGGGCATGAGGCTGACGCAGCACACGCCCAATCATCTGTGTCAGTGCCGTTGTTGCGGTGGTACGGGACAAAACGGCTAACACGTAGGCAAAAGGGCAGTCCCAACCTTCACGCAAGGCGTCTTTTGTAATAATGAAGCGTACCGCCGAAGTCCGCGATAGTAGGTCTTCATCCGCGAGTTCATCGTCACTCGATGTTTTGAGTCGAATGTACTCCTCTTTTACTCCGAGCTGGTCGCGCAAATATTCGCGGGCATCTTCTGCATGAACATAGCCTGAATCACGCTGCTCCTTTCCGGTGCGCTCCACACGCACAAGCACGATAGGGCGAATATAGCGGCCAGACTCATTCTGGAATGCAACCCCAGCTTGTTCTAGGTCCTGCTGTTTGGCATGTGCCAATGCCAATGCATGCTTCCAACCACCTTTACCTTCATTGATCACGTTGATCGGGAGCTTAATCATTTCCTCGTTTTTGAGGTCGTTACCGGGCACATTCACCAGCACATTAGACTGGTGCTTGCCATTTGTATTGGGGGTCGCAGACAGCTCCAGGATAAAACGCGGATTAAAGCCAGCCAAGGTATCTCGGGCGGTATCGGAATAGGCCTTGTGCCCCTCATCAACCACCACCACAGGGCGCACCAGCCGCAGAACGTTACCCAGGCTTTGCTTCAGAGAGATGCTCCCTGGTAAGACGCCATCGCCATATCCCAAGTCAGCCAGATCGTTCTGGTCCAGGTTAGGCACTTGTTGCAGCAGAGCCTCACAGGCCTCGCTGTCATCTTCAAAGGGGAAGAAGGAGGTGAAACGTCCACTGTCTCGAAAAAGCCGCAGCGTTTCCTTCGACTTACGCGCCGCCGAAGGTAGCATCAGCAGCATGACGCAAAGTTAGCCTTCCACGTCCTGCCGGGTAAACGCGTCACCTTTCTCAAGCAATTTGACACGGCCGCCGGAAGCGCGCTCCAGCATTTGCCGGTAAGGATGTTCCCGGTCAGCCAATTGTTTCCATGTTTGCCGGTAAATAGCCTCCGAAGGAACCACCCAAAGTACTAGCCCCGTCTGGCGTTTGAAATAGTCAGTTTGCAAACGTTCCAGCGCCGCAGTGGCAAGCAATGTTTTGCCACCGCCCGTAGGTACCTTCAGGCAGATGTTAGGAATTGAAGCACCCAGGCCGTCATGACGCGACAGGTAAGGGGCTATTACAGGCTTACCATTCTGATACAGATAGGGCAGCAAGCGCTCAGCGTAGAGCTGGTCCCAAGCCTTGCGACAGTAGTCGTCCAAGACGACAGCCTTACCCTTGCTCTTCTGGAACTCAACGAATTCTTGCGCGGTTTCGCGCTGCTCAGTTAAAACTTTTAGGTAGCGATCTAGCTTACCAAGCACGCCTTGCTGGTATTCCTTCAACTCCATGCTCAGTCCCCCAGAATTCGATGGACGGCATAAGGTAACTGGCAGAACTCAATTCGCCGGGCAGTTAGCTCCTTTTGGCTCATAAACTTGGCCACAGCAAAGACAATTGAGCGCTTGCCGCTCTTGTTGTTTTGCTGAATCGCTGCCACCCGTTCGGAATTCAGCGCAGCCTCATTTGAGCGCAACCACTCCTTGGCTGGCTGATAGAATAGATGGACGCGAAAAAGATCCGTCTCACCGATCCATCCATCAGGGGCGGGCTTGCCCACACTTGCTAATGACTGTCCGGTGGCTGTGTAGAACACGTAGCGCGCAAGTGCGTCAAAGCTGGGCATATCCTTACCGGTTAACAGACTCTCAATATCAATGGCCTCACCCAAGGTGCAGTAGGTAAGGCTGCCACCGAGACCCGGAGCGGTTTTAGCAACCTTGCGCTCGCCCGTGACGGTAAGCACACCATCTTTGATCTGTTTTTTTATCTCGTCATACTCATGGCTCCGAAGGTTTTCTATGGAAGCAATGTGCTCCAGCACCTTGTCTTGTTTCTTCGCGAAGGTACTCCATGTGATATTTTCTTTATGCAACTCATCACGCTGGACTCCGGTGTAGGGGTAGCCCTTTATGACTCGGCGTACACGCTCAGCTGTGAGCGTATCGGCGTAATCTTCACATTCGATTAGAATGAAGCGACGACTGCCACCATCTTTCTTGTTAGCCCGTAAAACCGAATGCGCGGTTGTTCCCGAACCTGCAAATGAATCAAGCACAATAGAGTTTGGCTGCGTAGCAATCTGCACTATCCCGTCCAGCAATCTCGTCGGTTTTGGCGTCGGGAATACATCCCCGCTGCCAAATATATCGTTAAGCTCGCGTTTGGCCTCTTGATTGTTACCGAATTCCTGATGCGTCCACCAGCTATCTGGCACAATCCCGGACTGCACTTCATCCAGAAAAACCTTGACCCTAGGTCTGCTATCCCCTTCCTTACCAAACCAGATCCGGTTGTCCTTCCTAAGAAACACCTTCGACAGCCTGTAATGTGAACCCAAACTCAGCTGCACGCCGATGCAACCCTTTCACTACACGCTCACGATATTTTTGTTCATAGTGATCAGCCCCAGGATCCCTGTAGTCCATGCCGAAGCGCATGGCGTTATAGAACAGGATAGCGATCTTTCTGGCAGTGGCGGTCACGGCCTTCGCCTTGCCTATTCGCGCTGACAAGCGCCGGTAGAAAGCGCCCAAAGCTGTGTTGGTTCTGCCGACTGTCACTGCTGCTAACCGCAAATGCGCTGTTACTCGGTTTTTGGTCTTGCGCGTATGCGCTGAAAGCACTTTCCCGCCGCTAATTCGACAGCCAGGCGCCAGGGTTAGCCAAGAAGTGAAGTGATGCGCTGTTGGCCAACGGCTCAGATCAGTGCCGCACTCCGCCACCAAGCGCAGCGCCAAATAGGGTCCAACACCGTGAATCTGCGTCAGGTCCACACCGACTAACTGATAGAGCATAGTACGGACATCAAAGTTGAGCGCGTTCGGCTGCCGGGTGCGATGGCGGGGCTTAGGCAGTGGCTCACTAGGAGGAACATTTTGCTGAGACAGTCGCAGTAGGCTATGAGCAATTTGCTGATCGCAGAGCTCAAGCTGAGCTTGATAGGCATCGTACATGGCTAACGCCTGGGTCAGAGCAAAGACATGTTCTGCCTGATAGTTGCCAACCAAAGCGCTCTGGATAGTCTCAATGCTCGACTTGCAGCGAGTATCACGCATGGCTGCCAATGCTGCTTCGCTCCGCTCACCAGCAACAATAGCCCGGATTATCCTCATGCCAGTGGCCCCAGTAATATCTGCTACTACATGGTGCAGTTGGATGTTCATGTGAGTAAGCGCTTTCTGCATGTGCTGGATATGGGCGGCAGAGTAATCCAAATGCCGTTCCCTCAAGCGTAGGTAGCTACGCAAAGCAGCGATCTCACGATCCGGATGAAAACTTGCACGGAGCAAGCCGCAGGCATGTAGGCGCTGAATCCATTGCGCGTCATTAACGTCGGTCTTGCGACCAGGAACGGCTCGAGCATCGCGGGCGTTGGCCAATACGACGTGCAAACCGTGGCTTTCTAGAATCTCGTAGACGGGAATCCAGTACACCCCTGTGGACTCCATTGCTACGGTAGTAACCCCGACATCGGCCAACCATTGAGCCATGCACTCAAGGTCAGCTGTGAACGCTCTGAACGTTCGCACAGGTTGCTCAGCAAGGTCGGCTGGGACCGCCACGACATGGAAGCGAGATCCAATATCTATGCCAGCTGCGTGGTCATTGATGACCGGTAAACCGTTACGTACTGAGTTGAGCTTCTTCATGAGAATCCTCCAGCAAAGAAGTACTGGACGGGGACTCGGATCAGATCACATTCCTAAACGGGGTCGCCAAAAGGCGCCACCAATAACGGGTCCGCAGCTTCCCCTGGATCATGTTTTTTGACGGGGACTAAGCCTCCAAAGAGCTAACGATCACTGTCCAGCAGAAGAAGTCTAGCTGGGACTCAGCGGAGCGGAAGTGTTTCTAATCTAGTGGGCCGCGGAGCGCCGGGGAGGCAGTTTTTTAGAGTTTCAAATCTTGCAGGAAGTCCGTTCCAGTGTCGGCCGTCTGGTGGTCCAACTTCTCGACCGCTGGGGAGCTGAATCTTATACCGGTAGGGCTTACGCTTCTCCGCATCCTCGGTCTGAACAGAGAATGAAACACTTTGCCATGGACCTCTAGGATCATCGTCAGTATTGGAAAAATCAGCTTCTTGCTCATCGCTCCTAGCAAACAGGTTACGCTCCCAGTGGAGACCGCGTTTTGAAAATACATACAACGTATCGTGGCTCCCTGAGATGACGGCTTTATTTTTCTTTGCGAATACCTTCTGCCAGACAATAGAAGAAACAAAGTGCTGCTCTCCGCATATTTCAAGCAACAAAGCTCCCAAATTTGCGGCTTCATTATCATCACATATAACGAAGAGTGAACCTTTTTCAGAAAGAAGCTCCCACAACAAATGTAGTCTCGGCCACATCATGCAGAGCCACTTGTCGTGCCTCTCGAGGTCTTCCTTGTCCACCGGATTGGCTGATTTCTTTAGCCACTCTTTCATCAGCGGCGAGCGCACATTGTCGTTGTAACACCAGCCTTCGTTGCCGGTATTGTACGGTGGGTCGATAAATATGCAGTCCACCTTGCCCGCATGGGTGGGCAACAGGGCCTTGAGCGCTTCCAGGTTGTCACCGTGGATGATCAGGTTGTCATCTAGGGAGGGAAGTTTACCTTCCGAGGGTAGTGATTTTTCCGGCACGACTTTCAGTTCGCGAAAAGGCACCCCGAGATGATGAGAGTACACAAACTGCTTGCCCTTGAATTCCAGCGTTGGCATTAAAGACTCCTGATCCAGTCAAAACACGCCTTGAAGGCGGGCATCTGTTGTTCGATGTCGTTGGCGCTCATAGCGCGCAGCCGTTGTTCCTGTTCGATAATGGCTTCTTCGCCCTTTTCGGTCGTAGCGGTCACCTGTTCGATACAGCCTTGGGGCCATACCCAGACCAGAGAGGCTTGCAGTGCCTCATGGCTTGATTGGGCAATCACTTGACCGTCCGAATCCGCAGCAAAGCACGCCCAAATATCGGCCGCACTCCATTGGCTACATTTCTGCGGCAGCCCATTACCACCCAAGGTAAAACCGTATGTCGGCTGAAGCCTGCTCAAGGATGCTTTGACCGCTTCTATCTCGGCACCATCACGCTCCAGCAAACCGCTCTTCCTGGCCCCGGTAAAAGCGAAGTCCAGATCAGCTATAGCGCAAGCGCGAATATCCATAGCGCTCAGAACGGCCAATGCCTTGGCAAAGTTGTTACAGCCACCAACGGAAACAAATGCTATGTGGTCTAGGTCGGGGGAGCGCTGATAAAGCTGCTCATAGGCCAGTGGCAGCAGGCGCCGATCCGTCTTTCCCTCGCAGAGAATAACCCGGTCTGCAAAATAAATATCGACCAGGTTGCCCAGATCAAAAAGCGTCTGCGATTGGCTTTCTCCATCCTCAATTGCGTCAAGGACAGCCTGCCGCAGCGGTTTCCTGGCACTCACGCCTTCCTCTGCAGTGTTGTTCACAATAACGGTATCGGAGGCATTATCGCGACTGAGCATCAATGGCGAGTGAGTAGAGAACACTATCTGGAAGCCTGAATTTGCGAGTACTTTCAATGCCTCACGCAGCCGCCGCACACCTTGCGGATGCAAATACAATTCGGGCTCGTCAATCAAAAGCATCCGACGTGAAAGCTGGTCATCATCTGCGCGACGCACGTCTGCCAAATAGCGAATCAATGCCATTTGTATGGCCCGCTGGGCGCCAGTCCCCATCTGGTCGAACCGTCTACGATCTCCGCTGATCGTATCGGTGACATGCAAATCACCCGCTTTGAAGAACTCTTTAATGTCCACCACCTGCAAATCAAGGTCGAGCGCCAAGCCTGGAAAGAAGTTTGATAAAGCATCAGTGGCGCTGGCATCGAACTGCTGCAGATGTTCAGAGCGTTCGCCTCCATCCTTGGTAAGCACGCCGCGGATAGTATCCAGCGCGGTGGTTAGCTCCCTGTGAGAGGCCAGCAAGGGCTTCATAATTTCATCTAGAAGCCCTTTGATTGTTGTTCCGGCCTTTGCCTTGCCCAAGTCTTCTCCTATGTCGTGCATAGCTAACACGTGCAAAGGCTCTGGCAAGAGCGCGGAGACCGCTTGGGGAAGCCCGGAGGGATAGGTTCGCCAATGCTCAGGACGACCTTCTTGTGGACACTGCTCAACCTGCCACACATCTTGCGAAATGGACTTGGTACCGGTTCCAGTTGCTGTTACTCGAATCCAAAGCCTGCCTTCTCGGCAGTAGGGCTCTATCGCCCGGCGATGATTGTCACTGGGGATCAGCGCTAAAACACGTTCATCGATACCGTCTATACAGGCGGCAACGATGACTTGCAGTGCAGAATTATTGAAATCTGCAGCTTTCAGAGTATTTGGCTTCAAGACCCAGCGGATAGCTTCCAAAATCGTGGATTTACCCGCATTATTTTGACCCACCAACGGCGTATATCCGTCCAGTGGCAAGGTTACATTCCGGCAGGCACGAAAATTCTCAATATGGATGCAACTAACCCTGTGCATATACAGCTCCCTTTTCGCTCTCACGATACAAGAAGGCTCTAGACCATTCTCATATTCATCTCTAAGACGATGGCCACTGCCTAGCGGTATGAACCACACCTAGAAGACGAACCTGCCTCCCGACCACTTCATAGACCAGCATGTAGCTACTGTGCACAATCAGCTCCATCGTGCCGGAAACCCTTCCCAGTCGCCCACTGTTTGGATGATCTGTAAGCATGGCGGCCTTTGCTGAAAACATCTCGTCAAGCGCCAATGCTGCTAAAGGGTTATCCAACTCGATGTAATCGTAAATATCTTCCCGATCTTCGATAGCTTCTGGCGTCCAGAACAGCTCCATCATTCCGGTGAAGCCAATCGAGATCGGGTAGCTGCGCGACGAGCCGCAAAACGAGCCTCAGCGTCTGCCGCAGAGACCAAATTGCCAGCCCTCGCAGAGACCCGCGACTCTTCAATTTTTGCAGAAAGCCAGGAGTCATAATGCTGCTCTTGCTGCTGAGCAACATAGTTGCGCATAAAGTCCCTCAAAAGCTGGGCACCGGTTCGATCGTGGGCCTTTGCGATGTTAGCAAACTCAGCCTTCAGGTCTTCATCGACTCGAAATGTAAAAGTGGCGTCACTCATGGGTGCGTCCTCATGTGTTACACGGTAATCACATAGTAGCACGACTAAAATGCCTTCAGACAACCAAGCATTTGCAATACACGACAGGCTTCCGAACACCTTTCAAAGCAGTACCGAAACCGGCAGGCCAGAGGTACACTGTCGGTACACTCACTAGCTTTACCAACCACCCAAAAACTACGCTAAACTACTGTTATTAAGATACTTTTACATAACCTATCTTACGCCAACCTATCCTTGAATTTACTAGGCTTACAGCGTTGCGTGCGAACTCATAATCGCTTGGTCGTAGGTTCAAGTCCTACTGGGCCCACCATTTCTTCTCGCGTCACCACGCGCTACCGTAGGTAAACCCCGAGTTTCGCCGCAGGTTTTCATCATAGTTTAGTCCAGCGCTTGTTGGGTTGCTCCAGCTCACAGCTCCGTTGCCGTTGCCGTTGCCGTTGCCCCCCAGCCTAGACGGCGAAGCAATGGCAAGCGTCAGCTCGTGCCAAGCGATGACGGTCAAGGAACAGCTGGCCAAGGAGGTTTTACTCGAAGGCATCAGCTTCGAATGTACCAACCTCCCCTATCAACAAAAGCTGGCCGGGGTTTCAGCGCTAGACTTTCTCCAGTTGTGCGTGTTTCTGGCTTACCTCATTCTCAAGATGCAACACAACCGCTGGCTTCCGATTCTGCGGCCCGGGGCGAGCTGGCAGTCGCGCGGCCCGACAAGAGGCTTGCAGTTATGAGCATATACAAGGGCGGGCGGCTGCTAGGAGCTCTGGCTCATTCGAATTAGGCTCAGTGGCAAAGGCGAGTGAAATGACGCCTGGCGAAATAAATCATACATATGCCTTGACCTTCCAATGCTGGGAACCTTTAGGCTTGTTACTTGACCAATACTCAAGGAGTAATGAAATGGCCTCCGTTCCCCAGCAACACCACGCCAACCCAACAGTGTCAGTAGACGCCCGTCTGAGTCTGCCGGTCGATGGCATGACCTGTGCCTCGTGTGTGGGCCGGGTAGAACGAGCGCTTAACACAGTACCCGGCGTACAGACGGCCGCGGTCAATCTTGCCACCGAGCGCGCTGACATCACTTTCAGCGGCTTGGCCGATCCGCAGGCAGCTGTCCGCGCCATCGAGAGCGCCGGCTACACCGTTCGCGAAGAGACCACCGAGCTGGCAATAGAGGACATGACCTGCGCGTCTTGTGTGGGCCGGGTAGAAAAGGCACTCGCAAAAATCCTGGGCGTACTTGAAGCCACTGTCAACCTGGCAACCGAGCGCGCGCGGGTACGCCACTTGGCGGGGGTCGTATCCACGGCCGACCTCGAAGTAGCAGTCGAACAGGCGGGTTACAAGGCCCGCCGTTTGTCCGCCGAAACGGCCAGTGCTCGCGATCAGGACAGCGAGCGTCGTGAGAGCGAGGCACGGGCACTGCGACGCTCTTTCATCACTGCAGCCATCCTCACCTTGCCCGTCTTCATTCTCGAGATGGGCTCGCACCTTATTCCTGCCATGCATCATTGGGTGATGGGGGTCCTGGGGCAGCAGATCAATTGGTATGTGCAGTTCGCGCTCGCCACCCTGGTCCTATTCGGTCCGGGTCTGCGCTTCTTCCACACGGGGGTACCGGCGTTGCTGCGCGGTGCACCCGACATGAACTCGCTGGTCGCGGTGGGCACCGCGGCAGCTTATGGCTATTCGATCGTCGCAACCTTCCTGCCTGACGTGCTGCCACAGGGCACCGCCAATGTCTATTTCGAGGCTGCCGCGGTCATCGTCACCTTGATTCTGCTCGGACGCTTGCTGGAGGCGCGCGCCAAGGGGCGAACCTCGCAGGCGATCAAGCGTCTCGTCGGACTTCAGGCCAGGACCGCGCGCGTCGAGCGCAACGGCGAAACGGTCGAAATTGATCTCGATCAGGTGACGACCGGCGACATCGTGCTCGTCCGTCCTGGGGAGAAGATTCCGGTCGACGGAGAAGTCGTCGAAGGTGCCTCTTATGTTGACGAGAGCATGATCACGGGCGAGCCGGTGCCCGTGTCGAAAGAGATGGGCGCCGGGGTCGTCGGGGGCACGATCAACAAGACGGGCGCTTTCAGTTTTCGTGTCACCAAGGTTGGCGCGAATACGGTGCTCGCCCAGATCATTCGCCTGGTCGAGCAAGCTCAGGGTTCGAAGCTCCCGATTCAGGCGCTGGTCGACAAAGTAACAATGTGGTTCGTCCCAGCGGTGATGGCAGCAGCCACGCTGACCTTCCTGGTCTGGCTGTTTTTCGGCCCGTCCCCGGCGCTGACTTTTGCGCTCGTCAACGCGGTTGCGGTTCTTATTATCGCCTGCCCATGCGCCATGGGGCTGGCCACGCCGACCTCGATTATGGTCGGTACGGGCCGCGCGGCCGAGCTCGGCATACTCTTTCGCAAGGGTGAAGCTTTGCAGGCGCTGCGCGATGTGAGCGTTATCGCGTTCGACAAGACCGGCACGTTGACAAAAGGACGCCCCGAGCTGACCGATCTCGTACCCGCCGAGGGCTTCGAATACAACGAAGTGCTCGCTCTTGTTGCGGCCGTCGAGACCCACTCCGAGCACCCGATTGCCGCATCGATCGTCACCGCCGCCAAGCAATTGAACCTCAGCTTGGCACCTATCGAGAGCTTCGATGCCACACCAGGCTTCGGCGTGTCGGCCAAGGTCGCAGGTCATACCGTCGCCGTCGGCGCGGATCGATTCATGACGCAGCTCGGTCTTGATGTGTCGAGCTTCCTGTCTACCGCCCAGCGTCTCGGCGAGCAAGGCAAGAGCCCACTGTATGCCGCGATCGACGGCCGCTTGGCAGCGGTGATTGCAGTCGCAGATCCGATCAAAGAGACGACGCCCGAAGCAATCAAGGCGCTGCACGCGCTCGGACTCAAAGTCGCGATGATCACCGGCGACAATGCGGCGACCGCCTCGGCGATCGCCAAGCAACTCGGCATCGATGAGGTCGCGGCCGAGGTCCTGCCCGACGGTAAGGTCGCGGCGCTGAAGCGGTTCCGCATCAATGGCGCGCAGGTGGCCTTTGTGGGAGACGGTATCAACGACGCGCCGGCACTCGCCGAAGCGGATGTTGGACTCGCTATCGGCACGGGAACCGATGTAGCAATCGAGGCGGCTGACGTGGTGCTAATGTCGGGCGACTTGCGGGGCGTGACGAATGCGATCGCGCTTAGTCAGGCCACGATTCGCAACATCAAGCAGAACCTGTTCTGGGCCTTCGCCTACAACGCTCTGCTTATCCCGGTGGCGGCCGGCGCGCTCTACCCGTTGAACGGCACCTTGCTTTCGCCGATCTTTGCAGCGGCGGCGATGGCGCTCTCCAGTATCTTTGTGCTCGGCAACGCACTCCGGCTCAAGCGCTTCAGTGCTCCCATATCGGTCGAAGCTCGCAGCGAGACGTCGGAAGGCGTAATCCCATCACCCAAGTCAGGCCTGATGAGTGGCCAATGATCCAAGCCCGATTGGCCTTCTCGCTGAGCGACGCTTGCCGATGAACTCTTATCGATACGCAATTACCTCCGGTTTTCAAGGCGGCAAATGATTAATTCTCTAGGAGGAAAAATGATGAATATCGGTCAAGCGGCCAAGCTCTCCGGCGTCTCGGCGAAGATGATTCGCTACTACGAACAGATCGGCTTGATCCCGGAAGCTATTCGTTCTGATGCAGGCTATCGACATTACAGTTTGCCGGAAGTGCACAGCCTTCGCTTCATCCGCCGCGCACGCGATCTAGGCTTTTCTGTTGAACAGATTTCGGCACTACTCGTCTTGTGGCGTGACCAGGACCGCGCGAGTGCCGACGTCAAGGCGATGGCGCTCTCCCATGCTGCCGGACTGAAAGCGAAGATCGCCGAACTGCAAGAAATGGTACAAACGCTCGAGCACCTGGCCGATCACTGCCACGGCAACGACCGCCCGGATTGCCCAATCCTTATGGATCTGGCGGAGCCAGGTTCTACCTCGGAACAGCGGCTACAGCCTACACATAAAACGCCTCTTTTTGGGGGTAGCATACCAGCGTCGTCACGCCATCGCGCTGCCAAAGGGACTCTTTCGTGAGCTCAGGTGAACGCGTATCACTGTTTTCGGTATCGGTCTTACTCAGCAGAAAGAATCCATCTTCAATGGTCATTCCTTCTCAAATGCCAGGGTGTGTATTTCAACATTGAAAGCGGGGCGGAAAAGCCTATAAAAAGCGTTTGACCTTGCCACGCTGTCAAACCTCATATTGGCCTGACGCGGTAACCAACCAGGAGAGCAAAATGCTTCGTTTAAACATTCCAAACATGAACTGCGGCGGGTGCGCCAAATCGGTTGTCAAGGCGCTACATAGCGTCGACCCGCTAGCCCGCATCGAAACCGACCCACCCGCGCGTGAGGTTCGGGTCAATAGCGACCTGGAAGAGGGTGCATTTCTCGCGGCGTTAAGCGAGGCAGGGTATCCGGCCAAGCAGTGACTCTAAGAGTTGATCAAGTGAGACGGCGGCTACTGGATTATTGTTGCCGTCAGGGTTAATCTGTTCCTACTAATCCAATCAGGATGTTCGATGAAAACTGGCGTGCTACGTACCTGTCTGCTTTGGCTGATGATCTTGATCATCCCGGCCCAGGCAGTTGCGGGTGCGTTTTCTACGTCCTGTTCAGCTACACCTTCTGCCACGCAGCAGAACGAGATGCCCGCTGAGCACGCCCATCACACGATGAGCGACCAGACCAATGATGACAGCCGCCAAGTGGTGCATAGCGGTTGTGTGCTTTGCGCGGTCAGTTGTCATGGCATCAGTGCGCTTACAAGCTGCAAATCTGAACCCCTTGCTGTGTTTGCTCCGGTACTCCCCGGCGTGCCGGCCTATCTATTGTTTGTCGGGCAAAGCCCCGAGCCACTCAAACGACCTTCCCGTACCGTCCTCCTCTGAAACGATAACGGCTCCTGTTGAGCTGAACATTTCTGATCGCTAATACCGATCTGATCGCAGAGGTGGTCATGTTTTCCCCAACGTATTGTATTGGCGGCTTGTTAGCCGTTCTAGCGTGGCACAGTCACGCCCAGGCAACCCAGCCTGATCCAGCTGGCGCCGAAGTCGTCCCGCCGGTGACTTACCAATCTCCATTACGCAGCTATCGAGGCTTTGAGCCCCAGACTCCTGGCGACTGGCGCGAGGCCAACGCGACCGTCGGCCGCATAGGTGGTTGGCAAGCCTATGCGGCAGAAGTATGGGAGGCCAGCCAGTCGCAAGATGATGGCGCCCATGCCGACACTGACAACGCCGCCGATCCCGGTGGCGACGCCAATCCGCATCAACATCACTAAGGAGCCGATCATGAAAAAAACCAATACGGCTCCCGCTCGACTGGGTTTTATCTCTGCGCTGCTGTTGACCTTGGCAGGCTGTGCGGGGCTGGCGCCGCAGAGCAGCCTTGAACAGGTACAGAAACAGAGCGTTGAGCTGACCCGGCAGGATTCGCTGCACTGGGCCACAGAGCAGGACCAGCCTCCGGCAGTCCGCGAGCGTATCTCTGAGCTGTTGGCCAAACCATTGGCACTGGAAGATGCAGTGGAAATTGCGCTGATGAACAATCCGGGCCTGCAGGCAAGATTGTTTGATCTGGGCATCGCTGATACGCAGCGGGTGCAGGCCAGCCGTTTACCTAACCCCGGCTTTTCCATCGGGCGCATGACCCGTGGCAGCGAGGTGGAGTGGGAGCGCGGGCTGCACCTTAATCTGGCCAGCTTGATTGCCTTGCCATTGACCCGTCGCATAGCTGAGGGGCAGAACGCGCAGGTACAACGGGAGGTCAGCCTGTCGGTGATGCGGCTGGCAACGGATACGCGTATTGCATGGTATCGCGCGGTCGCGGCGCAGCAGAGCCTGGCCTACAGCGAGCAGGTGCTGCAGGCTGCGGATGCTGGAGCGGAGATGGCCCGGCGTATGGCGTCAGTGGGCAACTACAGCGCCTTGCAGCAGGCCCGCGAGCAAAGCTTTTATGCAGAAGCGGCGCTGGCCAACTTGCAGGCCCGACGCGAGCGTACGGCCAGCCATGAGCGGCTGGTCCGTTTGCTTGGCTTGTGGGGTGAGCAGACCGACTTTTCCTTGCCGGAACGGCTGCCAGATGTACCTGAGCAGCCATTGGACCAGCCAGATATCGAGCAACAGGCCATGGCCCGCCGTCTGGATGTGCAGGCCGCCCGGAAGGGCGCCGAGCGCCTGGCGACCAACCTGAAACTGGGAAAGGCCACACGCTTTATCAATGTGCTTGAATTAGGCGTCAGCAATAACAGCTCCAACGAAGAGCCCTTGCAACGCGGCTATGAGATTACCGTTGAGCTGCCGTTGTTCGACTGGAGTGGCGCTCGCATGGCCGCTAATGAAGCACGGTACATGCAGCAGCTGCAGTTGACCGCCGAAGTCGCAATCAATGCGCGCTCGCAGGTCAGGGAAAGTTATCAGGCCTATCGCACAGCCTGGGATGTGGCAGCGCATTATCGTGATGAAATCGTCCCTTTGCGCAAACGTATCAGTGAGGAAAACATGTTGCTCTATAACGGCATGTTTATTGGTGTATTCGAGCTACTTGCCGATTCGCGGGAGCAAGTCGCGACAGTGAATCGTTATCTGCAGGCTCAGAGTGATTTCTGGGTGGCTCAGTCTGAGCTGGACCTGGTCCGTTTTGGGCCAGTAGCGCCGAGCGAAGCCGCTAGCGCTGTCACCACATCCGCTTCCCCCGCCGGAGGGCACTAACATGGTTTCACGACGTGATTTCTTTATGGGCGCGGGGGCCATAACGGCAGCCGTTGCCGCTTCTTCGGTCAGCCGGGTTTCTTTGGCGGGGTTGCCCGAGCCGGTCATTCAGAGCAGCGCGGACACAATGCCTCCGCTGGAGCCCAACAGCGGTAGGCCGTACAAGCCAGTGGTGACGCTGAATGGCTGGACGTTACCTTGGCGCATGAATAACGGTGTAAAAGAGTTTCACCTGGTGGCTGAGCCAGTAGTGCGTGAGATGGCTCCCGGCTTTAATGCCCATCTCTGGGGCTATAACGGCCAATCGCCTGGCCCTACTATCGAGGTGGTAGAGGGTGATCGAGTCCGCATTTTTGTCACTAACAAGCTGCCGGAACATACCAGTATCCATTGGCATGGGCAGCGGCTACCCAACGGCATGGATGGGGTGGCTGGCCTGAATCAGCGCGCCATTCCAGCTGGCAAGACCTATGTGTATGAATTCGAGGCCAAGCGCCCCGGCACCTTCATGTATCACCCGCATGCGGATGAGATGGTGCAGATGGCCATGGGCATGATGGGCTTCTGGGTAACTCACCCGCGCGATGCTCATCCCAATATTGACGAGGTAGACCGCGATTACTGTTTTCTACTTAACGCTTATGACGTCGAGCCTGGAAGCTACACACCCAAGATAATGGAGATGCTGGATTTCAATATCTGGACGTTTAACAGCAGGATCTTTCCCGGGATTGACCCTCTTGTGGCACGTAAGGATGACAAGGTGAGGATTCGTGTCGGTAACCTTACGATGACCAACCACCCCATTCACCTGCACGGCCACGAGTTCGAGGTCACCGGCACTGATGGCGGACCAGTGCCGCGCGGTGCACGTTGGCCGGAAGTGACTACCGATGTGGCAGTCGGTCAGATGCGCCAGATAGAGTTTATCGCCAGCGATCTGGGTGACTGGGCATTTCATTGCCACAAGAGCCACCACACCATGAATGCCATGGGCCATGACGTACCGACGATGGTGGGTGTTGATCATCGCAAGGTGGTTACTCAAATCAATAACCTGATCCCGGATTACATGGTCATGGGCGAGCGTGGCATGGCCGATATGGCTGAAATGGAAATGCCGCTGCCGGACAATACCGTACCGATGATGACCGGCGACGGACCCTTTGGCTCGGTGGAGATGGGTGGCATGTTCACCATGCTTAAGGTGCGGGCAGACCAGCCTGCCGGTGATTATAGCGATCCTGGCTGGTACCAGCAGCCGCAAGGCACCCAGGCCTTTGAATGGACCGGGCCACTGGCTGAGCCCGCACGCTTCAAATCCGAAGCAGCGACCGGCAAGGCCGCAGTGGAAGTACAGGTGCGCAAACCCACCGGTCACGCCGGACATTGATAATACAATCGGAGAGAAAATGATGAAAAATAACCTACTGACAGCGGCCATGACGCTGTCGCTGAGCATGCTCTCACTGAACGCCATGGGTCATGCTCAGGCACATGATAGCCAAGCCCGTATGATGCCACCGGAGCAAAAAGCCTGGGGGATTGGCGCAGACGAAGATCAAGTGGACCGTGAGCTGGTGATCCGAATGGGCGACAACATGCGTTTCACGCCGGATCATTTTGAAGTAACCGAAGGCGAAACCCTGAAGCTGACTATCCACAATGATGGGCAACTTATGCACGAGCTGGTATTGGGTAGCGCCGAAGAGCTGGCAGAGCACGCTGAAATGATGGCCAAGTTCCCGGATATGGAACACGACGAGCCCTATATGGCCCATGTAAACCCCGGGGAGTCGCAAACGATGATCTGGACCTTTAATCGCGCCGGACGCTTTGACTTCGCTTGCTTGCTACCAGGACATTTTCAGGCGGGGATGGTCGGCGGCATCAATGTGAACAACAACTGATTTATTTGTTTAACTGATAATCCACGGAGTATTACGATGAAAAAGATAACGATGCTACTCGCACTGAGTCTGCTTGCAGCAACGCCGATCATGGCAGACACCCATGACGCTATGAGCGAAGGCGAACTGCGTAAAATTGATACTGCAGGTCAGCGCGTGACGTTGCGTCATGGGCCGATCGATAACCTGAAAATGCCACCGATGACCATGGTATTCCGGGTGCAGGATGCAGCTGACTTGGACGGATTCACTGCGGGCGACAAAGTCAGGTTCCGCGCAGACAAAGAAGGTGATAGCTACATCGTCACCGAGCTTGAAAAAGCCGAGTGAGATGAACTGTAGGTCGCCAGTGTCGGGTACGGGCTGGCGACCTTTGAAAAGACCTTTATAATTACCAAGAAACTGGTGCGCCATCGCGGTCAGCGATAGCGATAGCGATAGCGATAGCGATAGCGATAGCGATAGCGA
>TARA_R110002111_G_scaffold105907_4_pt1 | contig 18742 bp, 11 predicted proteins | sample TARA_R110002111 | Tara Oceans TARA_R110002111 (sample SAMEA4397363) | marine metagenome | biome: Polar Biome; feature: [ZZZ] marine water layer (ENVO:01000295); material: water (ENVO:00002006), including particulate matter (ENVO:01000060) such as... | depth 199 m | reverse complement strand
TATGGCTCTGCCTCGAGGATAGTTGGTTTCAAAAAATTCTTTATTTCGTAGAAGCGTAGTAAATAGTATGCTAATAATTTTATTACATTTGGTCGGCTAACTAATAATAGTTCATGATAACACATATTCAAGGAAAACTTACTGAGAAAAACCCAACACATGTTGTTATTGATTGTAATGGTGTGGGGTATATGTTAAATATTTCATTACACACATATTCACAAATACCAGATAATGAACAACTTAAACTATATACGCATCTTCAAGTTAAAGAAGATTCACATACTTTATTTGGATTTTCTTCACTAGCTGAACGTGAAATTTTTAGATTATTAATTTCTGTAAGCGGTATTGGTGCCAGTATTGCGCGTACCATGTTATCATCATTATCACCAAAACAAGTAAGAGAAGGTATAGCGATGGGAGATGTTGTTTTAATTCAATCTATTAAAGGGATTGGCGCAAAAACAGCGCAACGTGTTATTTTAGATTTAAAAGATAAAGTTTTAAAGATTTATGATATTGATGAAGTTTCTGTTTCGAAAGACAATACCAATAAAAATGAAGCGTTATCTGCATTAGAAGTGCTAGGTTTTGTAAAGAAACAGGCTGAACGTGTTGTGGATAAAATTATGGTACAACAACCAGATGCAACCGTTGAAACTATTATTAAGCAAGCCTTAAAAAACTTATAATACATTTTGAATATAACTAACCTCAAGCTATATAAATTAATAAAGGGATGTTGCATTGCTCCTTTTTTGCAGGCTAAAAGTAAAGGTTATCGAAACGTTTTTTTAATAGTTATATTTCTTTTTTCTATTTCAACTTGGTCTCAAGAACCTGTTCAAGATTCTGTTAAAACAAGCTATAGCACGGGTACTATTAAAACACCAAATCCAACAAGTGTTGAGTCAAAATATACTTACGACCCTGTTTCTAACCGCTATATCTATACTGAAAAAATAGGAGGGTTTGATATTAATTATCCCATTATATTAACACCGAAAGAATACTATGCTTTAGTAGCAAAAGAGAATTTAAAAGGGTATTACAAAGAAAAAATTTCGGCATTTGACGGTAAAAAAAATGGTGCTGAAGATGCTCAAAAAAATTTACTACCAGAATTTTATGTGAAATCAGATTTTTTTGAAACTATTTTTGGGAGTAATACCATTGAAATGATTCCTCAAGGATCGGTAGAAATGGATTTAGGAGTTTTGTTTTCTAAACAAGATAATCCATCATTTTCTCCTAGAAATAGAAGTAATTTTACATTTGATTTCGATCAACGCATCAGTTTAAGCTTATTAGGTAAGGTTGGTACAAGATTGCAAGTAACCGCCAATTATGATACACAATCTACCTTCGATTTTCAAAACCTGGTTAAATTAGAATACACACCAACTGAGGATGATATTATTCAAAAAATAGAAGTTGGTAACGTAAATATGCCTTTAAACAGCTCGTTAATTACTGGCGCACAAAGTTTATTTGGTGTAAAAGCACAGTTGCAATTTGGAAAAACAACGGTTACAGGTGTGTTTTCTGAACAAAAATCGCAAGCAAATACGGTAGTGTCTCAAGGAGGTGGAACCTTAGAAGAGTTTGAATTGTTTATAAGAGATTATGATGAAAACAGACACTTCTTTTTAGCGCAATATTTTAGAGATACTTATGATAGAGCTTTGTCAAATTATCCTTTTATTGATGTTAAAGGGTTGCAAATAACAAGGCTTGAAGTTTGGATGACAAACCGAAGTAATAGAACAGATAATGTTAGAAATATAGTAGCACTTCAAGATTTAGGTGAAACGGATAAAGTAAGTTCTGCCGTTAATGTTTTTGGTGCTCCGGGGGCTTTACCAAACAATGCAAACAATGCTTTTAACCCAACAATTATTACTCAAGGTGCTCCAAATTCACAATTAAATGAAAATATTAGAGATATAGCCACTGTAAAATCGGGAATAGAGGTTTCTAATATTAATGAAGGTTTTGATTACGCTAATTTAGAAAATGCTAGAAAATTAATTAACGGACAAGAATACACATTTAATTCTCAGTTGGGTTATGTGTCATTAAATCAGCGTTTAAATAATGATGAGGTTTTGGCAGTTGCGTTTCAATTCACGGTTGGCGGACAAGTATATCAAGTAGGTGAATTTGCAAATGATGGTGTGGATGCAACACAAGTAGGTACAAATAGTAATGGAGATGTTACCTCTGTAATTAATAAAAATCTGATATTAAAACTATTAAAAAGTAGCATCACTAATGTCGATTTACCGGTCTGGGATTTAATGATGAAAAACATCTACGATACCGGTGCGTATAATTTAAGTCAAGATGATTTTAAACTGAATATCTTTTATAACGAAGCATCGCCATTAAACTATATTTCGCCAGTTGGTACAACGCCTTTTCCAACGCCTGGGCAAAATGAAGATCCATTAAACGAAAGTCCTTTATTAAGAGTTTTTAATCTAGATAAATTAAACTTCAATAACGACCCGCAATTAAAAGGTGATGGTTTTTTCGATTTTGTACCCGGAATAACAGTTATTCCGCAGCAGGGTAAAATTATATTTCCTAGTGCTGAACCTTTCGGAGAATTCTTATTCAATACCCTTTCACTTAATAATGGGGAGGTTTATACGGACGCTAATACCTATAATGAAAATCAAACAAAATATGTTTACAATATACTTTATAGCAGCACCAAAACAGCTGCATTAGAAGAAGTTGAAAAAAATAAATTTAAAATTCAAGGGCGTTATAAATCATCTGGAAGTAACGGCATTCCTTTAGGTGCTTTTAATGTGCCTCGTGGTTCGGTTAGAGTTACTGCTGGTGGTCGTGTTTTAGTTGAAGGTGTTGATTATACTGTGAACTATAACGCAGGAACAGTTCAAATTTTAGACGAAGCTTTAAAAGCCTCAAATACCCCCATAGAAGTTTCTACAGAAAATAATGCTGTTTTTGGTCAACAAACCAGACGTTTCACGGGAATTAATGTGGAGCATAAGTTTAATGAAAACTTTGTTTTAGGCGGTACCCTTTTAAACCTTAACGAACGCCCAATAACGCAAAAGGCTAACTTTGGTACAGAACCTATAAACAATACCATTTTTGGATTTAATGGAAATTTTTCATCCAAAGTACCTTTCTTAACACGGTTAGCAAATAAATTACCTAATATTGATACCGATGCTGAATCAAATATATCTCTGAGAGGAGAATTTGCATATCTAGCACCAGGATCACCAAGCGGAACAAACTTTAATGGCGAAGCCACATCGTATATTGATGATTTTGAAGGCTCACAAAATGGTATCGATTTACGGTCACAGCAATCTTGGTTTTTATCTAGTAGACCTTTAGGTTTAAATCTAGATAATAACCCCAATGCAGACGAAAATGGCATTCAAAACGGTTACGAAAGAGCGCTTTTAAATTGGTATAGTATAGATCCTATTTTTTACAGCAGTCAAAGACCAGACGGAATATCTGATGAAGACTTATCTAGCTTATATACAAGCCGCGTTTTTATAAACGAATTATTTCCTGATAGAGATATAGTACAGGGGCAAAACTCAGTATTATTTACTTTAGATTTAGCGTATTATCCACAAGAACGTGGTCCTTATAACTATGACCCTGCAGCAGCGGATGGAATAAGTTCAATTGAAGCTAGTGATAGTTGGGCAGGTATTACACGACAGTTAACTTCTACAGATTTTGAACAGCAAAATGTAGAGTATATTGATTTTTGGTTACAAGATCCTTTTCAAGATAACCCTTCAAATCCTGGTGGTAAATTAGTATTTAATCTTGGTAATATTTCTGAGGATATTATAAAAGACGGTAGAAAGTTATACGAAAATGGACTTCCACAAAATGGAGATGTATCACTTTTACCTCCAACCCAATGGGGAACTGTAGTGCCACAAAATCAATCCTTAATTTATGCTTTTGATACCACTGGTGAGGAACGAACTAATCAAGATGTGGGTTATGATGGTTATTCAGATATTGAAGAAATGCAAGAAATTGTCTCAACTAGCACAGATCCTGTAGAACAGGCTCGTATTGCACAAATTAATGCCGCCATAGCTCCTTTTAGAACTTTAGAAGATCCAGCAAACGATAACTACCAATTTTTCTTAAATGCGGAAGGCAATATTTTCGATCGCTATAAAAAATATAACGGCGTAGAAGGAAACACCCCTGATACGTTTACCGATACACAGCGGGGTACCAATACACAACCCGATGTTGAGGATATTAACCGTGATAATACCATGAACACGATTGATAGTTATTTTGAATATGAATTAGATATTACCAGACAAAATTTACCTTTATCTAAAGCTGATTTTGAGAACCTTCCAAATACAAATCGTTTAAAAGAATTTTTAAGAGATTTTAAAGAAACACCGCGAACGCTTCCAAACGGAGATACAAGAAATGTAAGATGGTATCAATTTAGAATCCCAATTAATGTGCCTCTGGAAAAGTTTGATGACCCAGCGATTCCTGAATACAATCGATATGGTGGTATTACCGATTTTAGATCTATTCGTTTTACGAGAATCTTTTTAAAAGAATTTGAACAACCTACAGTATTTCGTTTTGGAACTTTAGATTTGGTAAGAAGTGATTGGAGACGTTATACCCAAGCTTTAGATATAAATGACCCTACGCCAGATGATCCACAAACCGATTTCACCGTTGGTATTATTGGAACACTTGAAAATGAGGGAAGTTATGATAGACCTCCAGGAATTGAGCCAGAACAGTTATTTAATAACAATACCGTAGTTAATCAAAATGAGCAATCGCTAGTTGTAAAAGTTTGTAATTTGGAAACTGAAGACTCTAAAGCAGTGTTTAAAAACATTAGTATTGATATGCGTCAATTCAATCGTATAAGAATGTTTATGCACGCTGAAGATGGAGAATCTGGAACAGGAAGTTTAGCAAGTGATGAATTAGTAGGTTTTATTAGAATGGGTAACGACCTTAATGAAAACTACTATCAAATAGAAATTCCTTTACAAGTCTCAACATCTACAACAAGAGAAGGGTTATGGCCAGAAGCCAATGAAATTAATTTGCCTATAGAATTATTAGGACAAATTAAAGCTTTAGGAATTGCAGATGGCACTTTAAGCAATATAGAAGCTACATTTTATGATGTTGTAAACAATGAAGCTATTCCTGTTTCAGATCCTTTTTCAGGATATGTTCCGGGTCAACACAGAATAGCCATAAAAGGAAACCCAAATTTTGGTGATGTAAGAACGCTTATGGTTGGTGTGAAAAATGCCACGAGTAGAAACGATGTTTGTGGAGAAGTTTGGTTCAACGAATTGCGTTTATCTGACATGGATAACGAAGGGGGTTGGGCAGCAGTAGTAAGTTTAGATACCAATATTGCAGATTTTGCAAATGTAAGTGCCACAGCAAGACAAAGTACTTCTGGTTTTGGTTCGCTTGAGCAAGGCCCAAGTCAACGAAGTTTAGAAGATGTTAAGCAATACGATGTTGTAACTAATATAAATGTTGGGCAGTTACTACCAAAAAAATGGGGTATTCAGGTGCCGTTTAATTATTCGCAAAGTGAAGAGTTGATAACGCCAAAATACGATCAGTTTTATGAAGATTTAACTTTACAATCTAGATTAGATGCAGCCGGCAGTAATGCTGAAAGAGAAACTATAAAAGAACAATCAGAAGATTATACACGACGACAAAGCATCAACTTTATTGGTGTCAAGAAAAATAGAACAACAGATGCGACACCACGTATGTACGATGTTGAAAATTTAACCTTCAATTATTCATATAACAAAGTTGAGCAGAGAAACTTCGAAATTGAAAACTCGGTTAATAAAACCTTGCGCATGGGTGCAAATTATGTATTCAATTTTAATCCTGTAAAAATTGAACCTTTTAAAAATAACGATTCTTTATTTACGGGTAAATATTGGAAAATATTAAAAGACTTTAACCTTAATTTACTGCCAGCTAGTTTCGCAGTTAACACCAATTTAAACAGACAATTTAATAAGCAAAAGTTTAGAGAAATTGATCTTGGAGCTGGTAATATAGGTATTGAAGAATTATTTAGACGTAATTATACATTCAACTTTGAGTATAATATCAATTACAATTTAACCGATGCTTTACAGTTTAATTTTTCTGCATCAAATAATAATATAGTTCGTAATTATTTTAAAGATAACATCATTAATGGTGAGCAAGATGCCACATTAGATGTTTGGGATGGTCTCTTTGATTTTGGTGATCCCAATAGGCAATCACAGCGCTTAGGTATTACTTACCAAATACCCATTAATAAAATTCCAGCCTTTAGTTTTATAAATGCGACCTATGAATATGGTGGCGATTTTCAATGGCAAAAAGGATCGGATTTATTTGGTAATTTAGATTATGAAGGACAAACGTATGATTTAGGAAACACCATTCAAAATTCTAATACGCATAATATAAATGCGTCATTAGATATGAATAAGTTTTACAAATATATTGGTTTGGTTAAAAAGCCCATAAGACGTGTTAGAGCCAGAGCAGCTGGTGGCGTTACTGGCGATAAACCAAAGAATTCGAAACCACCAAAAGCAAAAAACCAATCGGTTACAAAACTTTTAAATGCTGGAGTAGATATTTTAACAAGTATAAAAAGAGTTCAGGTTAACTATTCAGAAAACAACGGAACATTTTTACCTGGTTATACACAAACACCTGGTTTTATTGGTACTTTAAAACCTACATTAGGTTTTACGTTTGGTAGCCAAAGTGATGTTAGAAATTTGGCAGCAAGACGTGGTTGGTTAACTTATTTTCCAGAATTCAATCAGCAATACACCACAACAAGCACGAAACAACTCGATTTTTCTGCAAACCTAGAACCTGTAAAAGATTTAAAAATAGATATTGTTGGTAACAGAGCGTATTATGAAAATTTTACTGAAAATTTCAGTGTAAGTGAAGCCTCCGGAATCTATACAGCTTTAACACCTAATACCTTTGGTAATTTTAATATTTCAACCATTTTAATAAAAACGGCTTTTAGTACAAGTGATGAAACAACCTCGGAAGCTTTTAGCGATTTCAGATCAAATAGATTAGTAATTGCAAACAGATTAGCTGAAGCGTTTTATGGAAGCACAACTTTTACAAGAGATGCAGACGGTTACCCTGTAGGCTTTGGAAAAAACAACCAAAAAGTATTATTACCAGCATTTTTAGCAGCTTATTCGGGGCAAGATGCCAGTAATATTAAAACGAGTGCTTTTAGAGATGTTCCAATTCCTAACTGGGATTTAAAGTACACCGGTTTTATGAAATTTGCTTGGTTTAAAAAGCGTTTTAAGCGTTTTTCACTAACGCATGGGTATCGTTCAACATATACTATTAATCAATTTCAAACAAATTTAGATTACGATAGAACAGATCCTGAAGCGTTAGATCAAGGAGGTAATTTTAAAAACGAACGTTTATTCAGTAATATTAACTTAACAGAAACCTTTAGTCCGCTTGTAAGAATAGATATGGAAATGAAAAATTCCATCAAGATTTTAGCCGAAATTAGAAAGGATAGAATGCTTTCTTTGAGTTTTGATAATAACTTAATGACCGAAATATTAGGAAACGAATACGTTATTGGTTTGGGTTATAGAATTAAAGATTTACGTATTCGCTCTAATTTAGCGGGTCCAAGTAAACGGATTGTAAGCGATTTAAACATGAAAGCAGATATTTCTGTAAGAGATAATAAAACCATTATTAGGTATTTAGATTTGGAGAACAATCAAGTTACTTCTGGTCAAACCATTTGGGGGTTAAAATACTCAGCAGATTACGCGTTTAGTAAAAATTTAACAGGTATCTTTTATTTCGATTATTCATTCTCAGAGTATGCCATTTCAACCGCATTTCCATTAACAACTATTAGATCTGGATTAACTTTAAGATATAATTTCGGGAATTAATGAATAACTATTTGAATTCTAAATTTGAATAAATACATTTGTCAAAAACTAACTTATAATAAACATGAATATACCATCAGAATTAAAATATACTAAAGATCACGAGTGGATAAAAATTGACGGCGATATAGCAACTATTGGTATCACAGATTTTGCTCAAAGTGAATTGGGAGACATCGTTTACGTTGAGGTTGAAACACTTGATGAAACTTTAGAAGCAGAAGAAATTTTTGGAACCGTTGAGGCTGTTAAAACCGTATCTGATTTATTTTTACCATTATCGGGCGAAATAACAGCGTTTAATGAATCTCTTGAAGATGAGCCAGAAAAAGTTAATAGTGATCCTTACGGAGATGGTTGGATGATAAAAGTTAAATGCTCAGATTTATCTCAAGTAGATAATTTAATGTCTGCTGAAGATTATAAAACCTTAATTGGTGCTTAAAAAATCAGCGTTACTATTAGTTATAATATACACAATACTATTAACTTTTGTTAGCCTAATTAAACCTGAAAATATCCCAAATATTGAAGTTAGTTATTCTGATAAAATATTTCATTTTTTAGCGTATTGCCTATTAACCTTTTTTTGGTTTTGTGCTTTTTTTTATCATTTTAATTTTAAAAAAAGTAAGTCAATTATTTTTGCGGCCATAGTTTCTATAGTGTTTGGTATAATTATTGAAGTATTACAAGATAAATTAACAACTTATAGAACATTAGATATTTTAGATGTTGTGGCCAATACATCAGGAGTAATTCTCGCAGTTTTAGTTTTAGTTATAAATAAGAATATTGACGTTAAAAAATTATAAAGGCTTGCTTTTTTGATAAATAAATAGTTACTTTAGCAATCCTGAGTAAAACAATTATAAAAATTATGGAACCTAAAAAAAATCCTAAAGCAAATGTTGGACGTAATAGTTCACTTTATTTCGCAATTGGTTTAGCTTTAATGTTATTTTTAACAAATTTTGCTATCAATTACAAAACATACGATAAGTCTAATATTGATATTGGACAGTTGAACTTAGATGATTTAGACGACGAAGAAATTCCTTTAATCGAACAAATAGTTACACCACCACCGCCACCGCCACCGCCAGCGGCTCCAGAGGTTATAGAAATTGTTGAAGATGAAGTTGAAATAGAGGAAACTGTAATTGAATCTACAGAAGCAGATCAAGAAACTGAAATTGTTGAGGTTCAAGAAGTACAAGTAGAAGAAGTAGATGAAGATATAGAAGTACCTTTTGCAGTTATTGAAAATGTGCCAGTTTTCCCAGGATGTGAAGGTGGTAACAATCAAGCAAAGAAAGATTGTATGTCTAAAAAAATATCTGATTTTGTAAATAAAAAGTTTAATACAGAATTAGCTTCAGATTTAGGTTTATCAGGAAGACAACGTATAAACGTTATATTTAAAATTGATAAAACAGGAAATATAACAGGCATTCGTGCTAGAGCACCACACCCAGGGTTAGAAAAGGAAGCTGCTCGTGTTATTGGTTTGCTACCTAAAATGAAACCAGGAAAACAACGTGGTAAAGCGGTAACTGTTCCTTATTCATTACCAATTATTTTTCAAGTACAAGATTAAAGAACTCTTTTTATAAAATATGGCATTAAACCTCGGAGTAATCTTCGAGGTTTTTTTTAATTTTATATAGCGTCTTTGTGAATTTTGAAACTTTTATAAACCATTTTCGTATATTAATAAAACCCCGTTACATAAATGTAATGGGGTTTCTTTTTTGGTATGCTTATTGTGACTTTATCATAATATTAACATATAAACTTTAATAATTATGAGTAATCCAAAGAAAACTTACGAACTCATTCGGCAAAATGAGCAAATCGTGAAAAAATCACAAAAGCATGATGCAAATTTACAAAAAAACTCGACCCTTTACTTTCAGATTGGTTTGATTGTTTGTTTATTATTTACTTTCAGCTTGTTTGAAATGACATTTGAAACTACAATTCCTAACGATTATGTTTTAGTTCAAACACCTCCAGATTTTATTGAAGCACCAGTTGAAAAATTTAAAATTTATGAAGAGCCAAAGGCAGAGCTAAAGCCTGAGGTTATTAAAACGATTTTATTAACTGATAAAATAACAGAAGTTGATGATGATTTTAAAATGAAACAAGCAGTTGAGTTGATTACAGGAGAACAAAATACAACATCAGAACCTTCTCTAGATCCTTCATCAATAGTTGTTGACAAAATAATAGAAGATACTGATGTAGACTTTATAAATGTTGAAGTAGTTCCAATCTACCCAGGTTGCGAAAACAAAAAAACAAATGATGATAAACGAAAATGCATGTCTGAAAAAATAACAAAATTAGTGCAACGGCAGTTTGATACAGATTTAGCTAGTGAATTAGGGCTTTCAGGTAAACAAGTAATCCAGACACAATTCAAAATTGATAAAACAGGACATGTTACTGATATAAAAACAAGAGCGACACATCCTCGATTAGAAAAAGAAGCACAACGTGTTATTGATAAAATACCAGAAATGACACCTGGCAAACAACGCGATAAAAATGTGGGTGTAATTTATTCGTTACCCATTGCATTTCAAGTGCAGAATTAAAAAAACATACAATTTGAGTTAGTCTAAAACCGTTATCAGATTATTGATAGCGGTTTTTATATTACCAATCTTATTAAAATATAGTATCTTTCGCTTTTAACTCAAATTATATTAGAAAATCATGAAGCAATTCATTATTCTACTCCTACTTTTTGTCCAATACAACAGTTACACTCAAAATAATAATGACTTCGAGAAGCCTCCAGTTTTCCCTGATTGTGACGGCATAAAAATAGATGCTTTACAAAAGTGCTTTGATAAAAATGTATTTACTCAAATTTATGAGAATTTTAAAATGCCAGAAAAAGCTTTAAATAAAAACTATAAAGGCGAAGTGGTTGTGCTTTTTGAAGTGGATACCACTGGGCTTTTTAGAGTTATTTATGTTGATGCGATGTATGATGAATTGAAAACCGAAACAAAACGTGTTTTTTCAACCTTCCCAAAAATAAAACCAGCAACGTATAACGGCAGACCAACATACAAACAATATTCTATTCCTATTAAAATACCTTTAGTAAATCAAACGATTAGCACCCAAGATTTGGCTCAAGAAAAAGAAATTTCAAAACTTGAAAAAGAAGCTAAAGCAGAATTTGATGCTGTAAATGAAGCGTTACAAACTTTTGAAAATAAACAGTTTTCAAGTCAATTAAATATTCAATTTACACATAGCGATTATTCAAGATTTGACAGAAACTTGAATCTTGTTGGGACTAATTCTCACACAGCTTCTAAACCTTTCATCTATGAAGATGTTTCAAAATATTATGATTTTGATGCTGAAAAAGAAAATTTACAAAAAGATACCGAAACATGGGCAGGTAGAAAACTATGGAATGAACATTTAATACAATTACAAGGAAAAGACTATTGGTTTACTCTAAATCCTGTTTTCGATTTACAATTAGGGAAAGATACCGATGCCGATTTTAGTACAACATACAACAATACCAGAGGTTTTGTGGTTCAAGGTGGTTTGGGAGAAAAGTTTAGTTTTTTTGCATCTGTTCTTGAAAGTCAAGGGCGGTTTGCCGATTATGTAAACCGCTACGCAGAAAGTTTAAAAGCTTTTGGTCCAGACCCAGCCATTATTCCTGGGCGAGGTATTGGAAAGCGCTTTAAATCAGATTCTTACGATTATCCTGTTGCTGAGGGTTATTTATCTTATGCGCCAGCAAAATTTATTAATGTGCAATTCGGACATGGAAAAAACTTCATCGGTGATGGTTACCGTTCTTTACTATTAAGCGATGTTACGAGTCCGTATCCATTTTTAAAACTAAATACTAAGTTTTGGAAAATAAAATACACCAATACTTGGATGTGGTTAAAAGATATGCGGCCAGAAGTAACAGAAGATGGTGCGTTTTTAACCAAGTATATAGCGAATCATTATTTAAGTTGGAATGTATCAAAGCGCTTAAACATAGGTTTATTTGAATCTGTAATGTGGAGAGATACTAATAATAGAGGTTTTGATATCAATTATTTAAATCCAGTTATTTTTTATCGAGCTATTGAGTTTCAAACGGGGCAAGCTGCTGGAAATGCCATTTTAGGAGCTTCAGCAAAATATAAATGGAATGATGATATTAATATATACAGTCAATTTATTTTAGATGAATTTTCTTTAAATGATGTAAAAGCAGGCGATAAAAGTTGGAAAAATAAATTCGGATATCAAATAGGCGTTAAGTATTTCAATGCTTTTAAGGTTGATAATTTAATGCTTCAATTTGAATATAATAGAGTTCGTCCGTTTACATATTCGCATAATACCATCGTCTTAAATTACGCAAATGCCAACCAACCGATGGCACATTTGTGGGGAGCAAATTTTAGTGAAGCTATTTTAATAAGTCGCTATCGATATAAACGTTGGTATGCCGATGCAAAACTTATTTTTGGTATTAGAGGTTTAGATTTTAACGATGGTACAGATAATTTTAGCTACGGTGGCGATATTTATAGAAACTATAACGACAGACCTTTTGATAATGGTGTTGAAATAGGACAGGGGAATAAGGTTAGTATTTTTAACGGAAACCTTCAAGCGGGTTATATTATTAACCCAGCTTCAAATTTAAAATTATTTACAGATATTACAGTTAGAAATTTCAATCCAGACGCTACCACTAACTCAACATTTAAAAACGAGACGGTTTGGTTTAATTTTGGAGTTAGAACCGATTTGTTTAACTGGTATTTTGATAATTAATTACAATAAAATATGCCTATAATAAAACCTGTAAACGGGAAATCACCACAAATACCTAAAGATTGTTATATAGCCGAAAATGCAACTATTGTAGGCGATGTAATAATGGGAAGCCAATGCAGTGTTTGGTTTAGCGCGGTAATTCGAGGCGATGTGCATTTTATAAAAATGGGTAATAAAGTAAATGTACAAGACGGAGCCGTTATACATGCTACCTATCTAAAATCGCCTACAACTATTGGTAATAATGTATCTATTGGTCATAATGCCATTGTACACGGTTGCACGATTCACGATAACGTATTGGTTGGTATGGGAAGTATTATTATGGATGATTGTGTTATTGAAAGTAACAGTATAATTGCAGCTGGAGCCGTAGTAACTAAAAACACTAAAATTGAATCTGGTAGTATTTACGCTGGTGTTCCTGCTAAAAAAGTAAAGGATATTAGCGCAGAATTAATTTCAGGTGAAATAAATCGTATAGCAGATAATTATATAAAGTATTCTAGCTGGTTTAAAGAGTAGTATTTTGGCGTTACCCATCCAGATAGCTCCCGATAGCTATCAGGACGGGAGGTCGGGCTTGAGTTTATCCTGAGCTGAGCCGAAGGGCTATATCTTTTTGTAAAGTGGTACCCAACAAGTTTAATGAATTCATTTTCAATTAAGCCTTATTTTTTCAAGGAGGCATAATTACTTTTAACACTTCACAAAAAGGATGCCGCATCAATCCCTAACGCAATCCAGAAATTCCATCAAAAATCTAAATATTCAACATCAAATGTATTACCCAAAAGCGATTGCATGACTTCTTCTTTTCCATTGGTGTAAAATATATTTTTAGGATAAGATTTTTGAGAGTTTAATAGATTATGTTTCTCTAAAACAGCCTTAGTTTGTCTCGCTACTGCTTCACCAGAATCTATAATTTTAACATGCTTAGGAAGCAAATCAATTAATAAAGGAATTAAGTATGGGTAATGCGTACAGCCTAAAACCAAATAATCAATATGAGCATCAATCATAGGTTTTAAATATAGTTTTAGAAGCGCTATCATCTCATCAGAATATAGCTTACCGCTTTCAATACCTTCAACAATACCATCACCAACTTGTTCAATAATTTTTTTATGACTAGCAAATAATCCTGATGTTTTAGAAAATAAAGCACTAGTTAATGTGCCTTTTGTAGCTAGTATACCTATAGTATTAGTTTTGGTTAGTAGAGCCGCTGGTTTTATAGCGGGTTCAATACCAATAAAAGGCACTTTGTAAGTGTCTCTCAGATAATCTATAGCATTGGTTGTTGCTGTATTACAAGCAACTACAATAAGTTTACAGTTTTTATTAAGAAGGTATTCGGTATTTTTAATACTTAAATGGATGATGGCTTCTTTCCCTTTTAATCCGTAAGGTGCATTTTTACTATCGGCTAAATAAATGGTGTTTTCATTTGGTAAAAGATGATGTATTTCTTTCCAAATGGAAGTGCCGCCAACACCAGAATCAAAAATGCCAATAGGTTGTTTACTCATTTTAAGCAAAGTAAAGTTAAAGTTCTCGACTGCGCTCGAACAGACAAAACATAAGTTCAAACTTATTTTTAACAAAAATAAAAAAGCTGCTTCGTTAAAAGCAGCTTTTAGTATATTTATTTTAGATTCCCGATGTCTCGGGAATGACCATTTTAATTGAAACTCCGATTTAAAAAATCGAATAATTCTTTTTTAAATACCTAATTCTTTTTTAACATCGTCAAGTAAATTTTTACCATCTGTTAAAATAGCAACACCTAAAGAGGAATCTAAAACATATTCAAAACCTTGAGCTCTACCAACTTTTAAAATTGCTGCTTTTGCTTTTTCAGATACAGGCTGAATTAACTCTTCTTGTTTTGCTCCTAAATCTTTTTGAGCATCCGCTTGAAACTGTTGAATACGTTGTTGTTTTTCTTGAAGTTCAATGGCTCTTTTTTGATTTTCTTCAGCTGTTTTGGTATTTACTTCAGCCTCGTACTGTTTTACAGTATTTTGGTATTCTGTACCCATGGCTTGAAAATCTTTCTGATACGTTTTGCTTAAAGCCTCTAATTCTGCCATAGCCGTTTTGTATCCTGGCATCACTTGAATTAATTCTTGTGTGTTTATATGAGCAACTTTACTTTGTGCTTGAGTGAAACTTAAAGTTCCAATACATAATGCAGTTGCTAATAAAATAGTTTTAAATTGTTTCATTTTTAAATAGTATTAATGTGTTATAAATTATTAATTTTTGTTGTTTGTACTGTCTTTTGCCTTTTGGCGGTCTTCTAAAATCTTCTTTTTCTTTGCTTCTAATTCTTTTATTCTAGCTTCTCTTGCAGCTAATTTTTTCTGTCTATTTTCTTCTATTAATTGTGCTCTTGTTTTTGTTTCTTTTTGATCTTCTTTTACAGCTTCCGTTTTAGATTTTTCATCGATATCAGTACTTTCACTAGCTTCTGTTGTTTCGGGTTTAACACCTAATTTTTCTTGTTTAGCCTTCTTACGATCGTCCAATATTTTTTGACGTTTATCTTCTGCTGCTTTTACTCTTGCTGCACGAGCATCCAATTTTTCTTGTCTAGCTGCTTCAATAGAACTTTGGCGTTCTGCTTTCTTTTCTTCTAATGCTTTTTCACGTGCTTCAAGTTCTAAATTTACTTCTGGCACAACCTCTTCATCTTCTGCAGCTTTTCGTTCTGCTTTAGATTGCGCTTGAGTTCGTTTGGAAGCTCTTGTAATACTTCTTAATACTTGTTCGCTTATATCAAGTCGATCAGCAACGTATAGCATACCACCGTCAGATTTATCAAGTACTAAATCATATTTTCTACTCGCAACAATAGTTTGTACCGCTGCAAAAATTTGATCTTGTATAGGCTGCATTAATTGTTTTTTTTGAATAAACAAATCGCCATTTGGGCCAAAACGTTTTTGCTGGTAATCTAATATTTCTTTTTCTTCAAAAGAAATATCTTCTTCACGCTCGCTTATAAGTTCAGCAGTTAAAAGTGCTTTTTCGTTGCTTAAATCTTTTCGCTTTTGAGCAATAGCATCTAGTTTTTCTGCAATTTCATTTTTCCATTTTTCTGCTTTGGCATTTAGTTGTGTTGAAGCTTCTTGGTATTCAGGTACATTTTCTAAAATGAATTCTGAATCAATATAAGCTACACTTACACCACGTTGTGCTTGCAACGAAAGGCTTAGCATAGAAACTAATATCAATAAAAAAAGAACTTTTTTCTGCATCTGCTAAATATTTTTATAATTTATAAACTGATAAATTCTAAAAATGACAGATGATTTTATTTGCATTCCTGCCTTCTCTATGAATTATCTCTTCAAAATTAACGAATTTTAATCTTAAAAATTTTATTTGGCATTCAAATCATCAAAGTGTTATTAGAAAATATCGTGCCAAAATATAATTTAAGTTAAAATTGTTGTCCAATTATGAAGTGTGTTTCCCAATTATTTGCGGATCCTGGTTGTCCAGGAATATCATCAAAACGATTTCCAAAATCAATACCTAATAAACCAAATGCTGGCATAAAAATTCTAATACCTAAACCAGCAGAACGTTTGAGTGTAAATGGGTTATAATCTATAAAACTATTATACGATGCGCCACCTTCTAAAAACCCTAAGGCATAAATTTTAGCCGATGCTTTTAAGGTTATTGGATAACGAAGCTCTAAAGAAAACTTGTTATAAATAGTACTCCCATCTTGACCTGAAAGTGATTGATTTGGATAACCACGCAATTGAATAACTTCTCTACCATCTAAAGCAAAATTACCTAAACCATCTCCTCCTAAAAAGAAACGCTCAAATGGAATATCACCTCTATCATTGTTATAAGCTCCTAAAAAACCAAATTCAACACTTGGGCGTAAAACTAAATCTTTAACTATTTGTGTGTACCATTCGCCTTTAAAATTTACTTTATAAAATTCTAACCATTTATAAAATTCTTGGTCTATCTCGGCTGATCTAGGGTCTTGATTGCTAAGTGTATTTCTTTCTTCTCGAAGAGATTTATAGTCAACACCATCAAATAAAGAATATGGTAGAGAAAACTTACCTGTTACAGAAAAACTAGAACCACCAGTAGGATATATTGGATCTACATTAGTATTATTTCTACTAAGCCCAACAGTATATGATAGGTTGTTAGAAAAACCATCTCCAAAAGTAAATAAACCCGTATTATAATTACTTAAATCATAACGTTGGTAACTAATAGCTTGAGATAGCACAAAGAAATCATCTGGTACAGTTAAACGTTTTGCTAAACCAAAGGTAATCCCTGTGATATTAAAACTTCTACTTTTATCTGCATTTCTAGTTAAAGGATTAAATAAAAACTGTTTGGTATGTGATATGGAGGTTGAAAACTGAACTGGACGCTGACCTCCTAACCAAGGTTCAGAAAAAGAAAAACTATAGGTTTGGAAAAAACGGCTGGCTTGTAAACGCAATGCTAATTTTTGACCATCACCCATAGGTATTGGTTTGTAAGCGTCTTTCTTGAAAATATCTTTTATTGAAAAGTTATTGAATGATAAACCTAAAGTACCTATAAAACCACCACCACCATAACCACCTTGTAGTTCAATTTGGCTAGAACCTGTTTCTTTAACAGAATATTCCATATCAATTGTACCTTCAACAGGATTTGGGTTATTAAAATTTGGTGATATTTCTTGTGCATCAAAAAACCCTAATTGACCAAGTTCTCTAACGGTTCGTACTACATTTGCTTTACTATATAATTGGCCTGGGCGGGTTCGTATTTCTCTGTATATAACGTGGTCGTTGGTTTTATCATTACCAACTACAGTGACACTATTGAAATATGCTGGTTTTCCTTCAGATATTCTAATTTCCATATCAATAACATTACCATCAGCACTCACTTCAACAGGGTTGATAGTAGAAAACAAATAACCATAGTTTTGATATTGATTTGCAATATCCTGGGCATCAGGTTTCGAGTTGTCTTGAATACGTTCTTGCAGTAAAACGCCATTATAAGTGTCTCCTTTATTAATTCTTATAAGTCTACTTAATTGCTCGTTTGTATACACGGTATTACCAATAAAAGTAATATTGCCAAAGGTATATTGTTCACCTTCTGTTACGTCAATTTGAAGCGAAATGGTATGGTCTTTATTGTAAATAATACTATCAGAAAGTATACGAGCATCTCTGTATCCGTTTTCTTTATAAGTATCTATAATACGACCTAAATCAACCTGATAAGCAGAATCGATAAATTTAGAGCGTTTTAAAATTCTAAGACGATTAATTTTTTTTGTATTTTTCATGCTCTTTCTAAGCTTTTTATCACTTAAAACGTCATTGCCATTAAACACAATATTTTTAATTTTTACTTTTTCACCCTTGTCTACATTAAGTACCATGTTAACTCTGGAAGTTTCGATAGAATCTTTAACTTCTATGGTGTTTATCAAGATTTTTGAGTTTAAAAACCCTTGCTTTTTATATTTTTTTGCTAAAAAGTTTTTTGTTGTAGTTATAAGGTTTTCAGTGACTTTAACACCCTTTTTTAATTTGGTATCGTTTGTAATACCTTCTATTTTCGACTTTTTTACACCGTTAATTTTTAATTCATTTAATTGTGGTAAGTCTGAAAGGCGTATTTCTAAAGTAGCAACATTATCTTCAATTTTAGTAATATAGATTTCAATATCACTAAATAAGTTTGATTTCCAGAGTTTTTTTATGGCATTACTTATATCTTCTCCGGGAATCGTCATTTCTTTCCCTTTACTTAAACCAGAATAAGCAACTATGGTTTGTTCGCTAAAGTTGGTGTTGCCAGAAACTGTAATTTCTCCTAAAATG
>TARA_R110002111_G_scaffold230843_3_pt1 | contig 18760 bp, 17 predicted proteins | sample TARA_R110002111 | Tara Oceans TARA_R110002111 (sample SAMEA4397363) | marine metagenome | biome: Polar Biome; feature: [ZZZ] marine water layer (ENVO:01000295); material: water (ENVO:00002006), including particulate matter (ENVO:01000060) such as... | depth 199 m | reverse complement strand
TTAATGATTGCTGCGGCTGCAGGTGCTGCATATATTGGTAGTTGGGCGGAAGGCTCATTACTGCTTTTTCTTTTTAGTTTAGGACATGCATTAGAGCACTTTGCAATGAATAAAGCCAAAAAGTCAATTGAAGCTCTCAATGATTTATCACCTAAAACCGCATTAGTTAAAAAAGATGGAAAACTCGAAGAAATAGCAATAAATGAATTAAAAATAGGAGATGTTATTGTTGTAAAACCCAATACGAAAATTGCGGCAGATGGCGTAATTATTAGTGGTAGCAGCAGTATTAATCAAGCTCCAATAACAGGTGAAAGCATGCCTGTAGATAAAACATTTATAAAAACCACTTCTAACTTACCGGAATTTATTCAAATTGATAAAAAACATGTAGTCTTTACCGGAACTATTAATGGAGATAGTAGTCTTGAAATTTTAGTTTTAAAATTGAGTAAAGATTCTACAGTCTCTCGTTTAATAAAAATGGTTAGTGAAGTAGAAACCCAAAAATCACCAACACAAAGATTAACCAAAAAGTTTGAGAAATGGTATGTGCCATTAGTCATTTTAATAGTGTTTTTGCTATGCTTTGCTTATTTAGTTATTGATGAAAGTTTTAATACTAGTCTCTATAGAGCAATTACTGTTTTAGTTGCCGCAAGTCCATGTGCACTGGCTATTTCTACACCGAGTGCAGTGTTAAGTGGTATTGCTAGAGCCGCGCAAAAGGGTGTACTAATAAAAGGAGGAAAAGCTTTAGAAGACCTAGGTGAAATTACCACTATTGCGTTTGATAAAACAGGCACTTTAACCGAAGGAAAACCAAAATTGACTGGTGTTTTACCTATTAATAATTTTGACGAACAAGAGTTTGTTAAAATAGTTTTAGAAGTGGAAAGTTTAAGTAATCATCCACTAGCGAAAGCAATAGCTAAAGACATCAAAATAAAATATAAAATTGAATCCCAAAATAAAGCTACAAATGTTAATGCAATACAAGGAAAAGGCATAGAAGCACAATACAATAATGATACTGTTTTTATTGGTAACGTAAAGTTAATGGAGGATCAAGGTATTTCTGTTGATGAAGCTATTCTTAATAAGATGAAAGCGCTTTTAAGTGTTGGACAAACCGTAATGATTGTTGCTTTAAAAAATGAAATTATTGGTTTAATTAGTGTTATGGATTTACCAAGAGAAACAGCAGCAAATACCTTAACACACTTAAAGGCTATTGGGATAAAACATATGGTAATGCTTACAGGTGATCATCAAAATGTGGGTGATGCTATTGCTAAACAAATAGGCTTAACTGAAGCCAAAGGTAATTTACTACCCGAAGATAAAGTGTCGGAAATTAAAAAACTAATTAAACAATATCATAAAATAGCAATGGTTGGTGATGGAGTTAATGATGCACCTGCAATGGCTTTAAGTACTGTAAGTATTGCTATGGGAGCAGCTGGTAGTGATGTGGCTTTAGAAACTGCAGATGTTGCTTTAATGTCTGATAAGATAGAGAATTTACCATTTCTAATTGGTTTAAGCAGACAGTCTAAGCGTACAATTAAACAAAATATTTTTATTAGTTTGGGAGTTGTAGCTGTGTTAGTACCAGTAACCATTTTGGGACTTACCAATATTGGCTTAGCAGTTGCTTTTCACGAAGGATCTACAATTGTTGTGGTTTTAAATGCACTTAGATTATTGCGATATGATTTAAAATAAAATTTCTGTTTAAGTCCCGACTTTCAGAAATATGCTATGATATTATTAATATAGCCAACTGATTTAAATCATAATTTAAATCATTAAGGATGACTAACTTGGTACAAACGAAAAATTATTAGCGCCATGTTTAGAGTATTAAATGAAAAGGAATCCATTGCACTTCTTATGTTAAATTATATAGGTAACCTATCATATGTTTTCAGAGAGAAGCCTTTTGTGGTGCCAATTACATATTTTTTTGATTTGGCAAATAATGTAATCATAGGGTATTCTGCAGAAGGTCATAAGATTAATGCGATGCGAAAAAATAATCATGTGTCACTTATTGTTTCTGATGTAGAATCTATAAACGATTGGAAATCTGTATTGGCACATGGAACGTTTCAAGAATTATCTGGTAGTGCAGCTAAAGCAAAATTACATCAATTCTCACTTGGTGTAAAAGATTTAATAATTAACAAAGAACATAGGAAATTAGATTATATAAGCGAATTTTCAAGTAAAATTGATAAGGATAAAATGCCTGTTGTTTTTCAAATTAAAGTAAATGAAATAACAGGTAGAATGAGAATGCACCATACTTCAGAGGATTAAACACAACCTTATTAAAGAAGGAAATATCACTTCACTTGTTGACGTGCGTCATTGTACGTGAAATCTTATTATTGTAGCTTAATAGCATAAATAATGTGCTATTATGAAAATCCAAATAAAATTTATTATTGCAGTTTTTATTCTTATTCTAAGTACTATTTTGTTGTTGTGAAAATGAATGTACGGAATAAGTTAATTTAGTTGCAGAGCTACTTTTTTATTCTTTGGTTTTATCTGCTGCTCTTTTTTCTTGTCGTTCTAGTTTTTTAAAATAGCCTCTAGTTAGAAAATTATGTTTTAAAGCTTCCATATTTTGGTTGAATTTATCTGATCCTTCATTAATATGTTCTAAGGTAGATTTTAAACTATTAACCATTGAGGTGTCTTTAACAATATAGTTATAGGTGCCTTCGCTAGTTTCAAAATTAGTTACAATGGTATTGATGTTTCTAACTACGCTGTCTATTTGTGTGCTCGAAGTTTCAAGGTGACTAATGATGTTTTTTAATTTACTGCCAGAAATGGTATCGTTTAATAACATGCCTAAAACAGACGTATCGTTGGTTTTTAATTCTTTTAGTAATTCATTTACTTCTCCAATAGAATTTGAAGCTCCATAACTTACATTTTTAAGATTAGTAATGGTGAGTTTCAAGTCCTTTGCCATAATAGTATCATTGAGTAATACTCCTATAGTACCTTTTCCTTTGGTAATATTATTAGTTATTTCTAGAAGATCTGTGGTTAAAATTGCTGCATTTTCTGAACTAGTATTTAATGTGTTTAAAATATCATCAGTCCCGATTTTACTATAGGATGTAATATGGTCGCCATTGCTAATAACTTCCTTTGAGCCTTTGCCAGGTACGATATTAACAATCATATTACCCACCAATCCGTCAGAGCCTATGGTTGCAATAGCATCTTTTTTAATGTGTGTGATTATTTTTTCATCTATGCTCATATCAATTTTTATGGTAGAGTCGTTAACCATTGTAATACCTTTAACTGTGCCAATATTAATACCAGCAAAACGAACGTTGTTGCCTTTTTGTAAACCATTCACATTTTGAAATAAAGCACTTATTGTAAACGTTTTTTTGAACATATCTTGACGTTGGCCAATAAAGTAAACGGCAGCAATAAAAAGTAAAGTGCCAATAATGATAAAAAGGCCAAGGTTGAACTTTTGTGAATTTGTTTGTTTCATGAGTTTAAATTTATTTTCATTAATGTTCACATATGATATTCAATTAATCTAGTTTTTTAGATGAAATTTTAATCATGTTCGTTTCGTGATGTATTATTTTTAAAGAAGGCTTTAATTTTTGGGTCTTCATGCTTGGATAATTCTGCAAATGTGCCAACCACATAATCTTTACCATCTATAAGCAATATCATTCGGTCAGAAATGACACGAGCACAATCGACATCGTGAGTAATGATGAGAGAAGAGGTACCGTATTTTTTTTGAATGGTTTGCATAAGTAAAATAATTTCTTTTGCAGTAATAGGATCTAAGCCGCTTGTAGGTTCATCATAGAGCATTATTTTTGGTTTTAAGATGAGTGTCCTAGCAATGGCAACACGTTTTTTCATTCCACCAGACAATTCAGATGGCATTAAGTCAATAGCGTCTCTTAAGCCAACGCTATCTAAAGCTTCAATTACAAGCGATTCCGTATTTGTGGTATGGTCAAATCTTTTGGTATGTCTTCTAAGCGGAAATTCTAAATTTTCTCTTACCGTCATAGAATCGTATAAGGCACTCCCTTGAAATAGAAATCCAATATCAGCACGTAACGTATCTAATGCACTTTGGTTTAATTTTGTAATATCATTTTGCATTACAGAAATAGTACCACTATCGGCTTCCATGAGGCCAACCAAACATTTAATCATTACAGATTTTCCTGAACCCGATTTGCCCATTATAACTAAGTTTTCACCTTGATAAAGTTTTAAGTTAAAGCCATTAAGCACATGGTTGTTTCCAAAACTCTTATGAAGATCTTTGATTTCGAGTACAATATTCTGTTTGTTAATGTCTTTGTTGTTTGTCATAACTCAAAAAATATGTCGGTTACAAAAACCGCTATGAAATCTATTATAAATAATAATAATGATGCAACTACAACAGCTGAATTGGCAGCTTTACCAACACCTGCAGTGCCTTTATTACAATAATAACCTTTATAACAACCTACTAATCCAATAGCTAAACCAAAAAAGATAGATTTTATAGTTGCAGGTAAAATGTCTCCAAATTCTAATGCATCAAAAACTTGATTAAAAAATAGTGTAAAAGAGACACTGCCTTTACTATTTTCAATTAAAAAAGAACCAAATAATGCAATAGCGTCGGCAATTATAACTAATAATGGAAGCATTAATGTTACTGCCAAAACACGTGTTACCACCAAAAAATTAAAAGGATTTGTACCAGAAACTTCCATGGCATCTATCTGTTCGGTAACTCGCATAGAGCCAATTTCTGCACCAATACCTGAGCCAATTCTACCAGCACATACTAAAGCTGTAATAATTGGACCAATTTCTCGCACAATAGATATGCTTACCATAGATGGCATCCAACTTACTGCACCAAATTCCAGTAGAGTTGGTCTTGTTTGTATGGTTAAAACCAAACCAATAATAAAGCCAGTGATGCCAACTAAAAAAAGTGAGCGATTGCCCATATAATAACACTGACGTATCAATTCCTTTAATTCAAACGGAGGTTTAAACGCTGTTTTAAAAAATCGCGCAGTGAAATAAGAAAGTTCCCCAATTTCAATAAAAAAGGATTTTAAGGCATATTTTATATAGGCTAAAACTGTCATTTCTTATTGTTAGTATACTCAAAAGTAGAAGTTTATTCTTATTGTTAGTATACTCAAAAGTAGAAGTTTAAAGGGCAATTTAAAATGATAAGCATCATCTTACCTTAATTAAGATGTTATTCTAGTTAGTATTGCTGCAGATAAAGTACTTTTATCAAAGCTTACCTCTTATTAATTATATTTGTTTGTATAATTAACTTAATTCTATGCAAAATTATCGCGTTTCCTTTTTGTAATTTGAAAAATTACGCTATTTTTGGTTAACCAATCTGGTTAACCAATTAACAATGAAGCAGGTAATGAAATTAAAATCGATCTTTTTTTTCTTAATTGCAATAGTAATGTTCTTTTGTTGCTCTGACAGTACCAAAACAACTGAAGATCTAGATTATGATATTGATGATGATACTATTCCTGTGGTATATGCAGACATCGATTTCTCTAATTGGAAAGTCACTTTACCAGTAGATGAAAACAACAATGGTAGTCCAGATGAATATCAGCCATCAGAATTGGTAAATGGAGGTTATAGAACCAATACATCAATTCAGCCTTATATGTACGATGATATTTCGGACTCTTCAATAGAATTTTATACATTTCCAGAAGTTTCAACAACAAACAGTTCGTATTCTAGAACCGAGTTGAGAGAGTTAATAAATCCATCAAACTCAAAAGAAAATTGGACTTTAGAAGAAGGTGGAAGTATTTCTGGTCGTTTAAAACTAGTAGCGATTTCCGAAGACCCAGAGAGTAGTAGCCAATACCATAAAACGATAGTGATGCAAATTCATGGGATTATTTCAATTGAAGATATGGCGACTCATAGTTTTTCTTCAAATAATGGTCCACCTTTAATAAAAATATATTGGAAAGACGGTTATATATGGTCGCATAAAAAATCACTTATAGATGAAAGTACTTCTGGTGATGATTTGCTGGAAACATCTAGTGCTACATGGGCAGATATAAAAGATAATATGGGTTATGTTGGTTTTGACGAGTTTCAATTCAGAATTACTGCATCAGAAGCAAGATTAGAATTACAACTTAATGATAATGAGCCTTTAGTTTATCAAGATGTTAGTTTAGATAAATGGCCTTATGAAAATTATTTTAAAGCGGGAAATTATTTAGGTTCTACAGCAGATGGAGCTTTTTCTAAAGTGAAATATTACGAATTGGAAGTAAGTCATTAATAATATATTTGAGTTAGTCGCTTATTGAATTCTACGGTTGTTTAGTGCTATGGGTAGAATTCTTTAAGCACTAATAAATAATAGTATTTGCTTTTATTAGTAATTGTTTAATATTTATATAACTTTATCAGGTTAAAACTGGGTAACCAATTTGTAAATTTTAAGATATGAAAATAGAAATTTTATCAAAGTCAGAAAGTCTTGATACACAAAAGACCATCATTTCTAAAATAGGAGATCTTATAAATTTTAAAAACTTGGAACCTGGTGATAAATTACCTTCAGAAAGAACATTGTCAGAAAAATTTGGTGTCACAAGAAGTAATGTTAGAGATGCAATCCAAAAGTTGGAATTATATGGATTGCTAGATTCAATTCCACAAAGTGGAACTTTTGTAGCAAATATTGGAGTTACAGCGATGAACGGAATGATTGAAGACATTTTAAGACTTGAAGATCCAGATTTTAAAACCTTGGTTGAAACAAGAATCTTATTAGAACTTAAAACTGTAAGATTAGCAGCTTTAAGGAGGTCTGATGAGGATTTAGAAAAAATAAAATCTGCTCTAGATGCCTATTCAAAAAAAGTTTTAAAAGGTGAAGATGCAGTGCAAGAAGATTTGTTATTTCATTTAGCAATAGCAAAAGCAAGTGGTAATAGTACAATGAATAATTTTATGTTATTAATTACACCAAAAATTATTACCAATTTTGAAAAGTATCATGTTTGTGATAAAAATTTAGCGAATCAAGGGATAGACGAACATATGGCAATCTATAAAGCTATTAAAAGTCAAAATTCAAAATTAGCAAAACAAAAAATGAAAGACCATTTTAATGTGTTGTATCAATATTGTTACAATATTAAAAAGTCATCTTAATTGAATTTAAATGAAAAAACAGGTAAAAAATTAAAAGGATTAAGATGGTGGGTAGTTGCATTAATTGCTATTGCAACTATTATTAATTATATTGATCGTACGTCATTAAGTGTCCTTTGGCCAGAAATTGCCAAAGATTTATATCCTGGACACACAGCTGATGAAACAAAAGAAATTTATGCTTTAATTTCAATTATTTTTGTTTTCTCTTATGCTTTTGGACAAGCAATATTTGGGAAAATTTTTGATTGGGTTGGTACCCGAATGGGATTTGTACTTTCTATTGGAGTGTGGTCTATTGCTACAGCATTACATGCTTTTGCCAATGGCATTTTAAGTTTCGGAATATTCCGTGCAATTTTAGGGGTCTCTGAAGCAGGAAACTGGCCAGGTGCAACTAAAGGAAATGCAGAATGGTTTCCTACCAAAGAGCGTGCGCTCGCGCAAGGAATTTTTAACTCAGGAGCGGCTATTGGCGGAATTGTTTCAATTCCATTAATCGCAACTTTATCAATATACTTTAGTTGGAAAGCTATATTTATATTTATTGGTTTAGCAGGTTTGCTTTGGTTAATACCTTGGTGGATTCTAGTAAAATCAGCACCAAAGGATCATCCTTGGATTACAGAAGAAGAACGTGAATATATTTTAACAGGTCAAAAAAATGAGGATTTTGATGGTGACGGTATAGAAGATCAGGAGTATAACCCAAATACAGGAGAGTTACTTGGGCATAAACAAAGTTGGGGTGTTATATTAGCTTCAGCAGCAATTGATCCAATTTGGTGGTTATTTGTTTTTTGGATACCAATTTATCTAAATGAAGTTTTTGCTATGGATGTAAAATCAATGGCTTTATATGGTTGGGTACCTTATGCAGGCGCAATGGTAGGTGCTTATTATGGTGGTATTTTAGCTCGAAATAAACTTAAAAAAGGCTGGAATGTTGACAGAACACGAAAAATGGTAATCACACTTGGTTGTTTAATAATGCTACCAGCGTTATTGGCAATGGCAAATCCACTTGGTATTGAAACAGCTGTGATTAGTTTTTTGAATAGTATTGGTGCTGTTGACATGTCAATTACAGATATGCAAAACCCAGGTGCCACAACAGCTGTGATATTGATGGCTGTTATTTTATTTGGTTTCCAAGCAGCAATTGGAAATGTTCAGACCTTACCTAGTGACCTTTTTAGTGGTAAAACAGTAGGTTCTTTAGCTGGCTTTTCTGGTATGGCAGCTAAACTTACAGCTGCAGGATTAACTTATTTAGTACCATGGTTAACTAGCGGTGGAAATTATACACCTGCTTTTGTAATAGGAGCAACGCTATCTCTATTAACCTTAGCAAGCGTATGGATATTTATCCCTAAAGTGAAACCAGTGACAAGAAAAGAATAACATAATTTTATATATATTAAATTAATTAAGATGAGTAAAAATAAAGGAAAAGTAGCAGTAGTTACAGGCGCAACAGGTGGAATAGGATTTGCTGTAGCGGAAAGATTAGGTAAAGATGGATATACTGTAATATTAAATGGTATTGAAGATGCAGCAGGAGCTGAAAGAGTAAAACAATTAACAGCAGAAGGAATAACAGCAGAGTATTACGGATTTGATGTTACTAAAGAAGACGAAGTAGCTTCAAACATTAAAAAAATTGGTGATAAATATGGTAGAATTGATGTACTAGTAAACAATGCTGGTGGATTAGGCGGAAGATCTCGATTTGAAGAAATGACAACTGATTTTTACAGATTTGTTATGGCACTTAATCTTGATTCTGTGTTTTTTGCATCAAGAGCTGCTATACCTTATTTGAAAAAAGGTGAACACCCTTCTATAATAAACTATACTTCTAATGCAGGGTGGACTGCAGGAGGTCCTGGAGCTGGTATCTACGGTACATCTAAAGCAGGTGTTCACGCAATGACTAGAGCATTAGCAAAAGATTTAGCAGAATATGGAATTAGAGTAAATGCAGTATCACCAGGTACTATTGATACACCATTTCACGCACAAATTAAGGCTACTAAACCAGAAGTTTTTGCTTCATGGGCAAATAATATTATGTTAGGAAGATTAGGTCAGCCAGAAGATGTTGCTGGTGTTATTTCATTCTTAGCAAGTAAAGATGCAGGATTTATCACTGCAGAAACTATCCAAATTGGTGGTGGACAAGCTTTAGGTATCTAAAACTTAAGATAAAAGAATATTATATTAACTATGCGTTATTGTAGATATACAATAACGCATTTTTTATTTCGATGAATCTCTAATAATTAATTCAGCATTCAAGATTATTTTATTCAAGCTTTGTTTTAGTTCAGGTTCATCAACACGCTTAAGAAATGTTTCAGCAGCAAGACGTCCAATATCTTTGCTATGTTGTTTTATACTAGATATTGAAGGAGTAACTAAAGAAGTAAAAGGCTCATTACCAAAACCTATTAACCGTATATCTTCTGGCACATTAATATTATTTTCATTTAGAATTTGTAAAGCTCCCAAAGCGGCATAATCACTTGCTATATATACAGCATCAGGTCTATTTTTTAGTTGAAGTAATCGTTGCATTTCACGTCTGCCATCTTCAAGAGTTAAAGAGCTTTCAACAATTAAGCTGTCGTCTATTGGTAGGTTATTTTCCTTTAAAGCATCCACATAACCTCTAATTCGGTTATTAAATATACGAGTTCTTCTATAACCTCCAATATGGGCAATCCGTTTACAACCTTTTTCAACTAAATGTTCCACAATCATATGGCTACTGTCGTAATCATTGATGCCTACATAATCGACATTCAAGTCGTTTTCACCTCTATCAAAAAGTATGAGAGGGATTCCTTTGGACTTTATTTTTTCGTAATGAGACAAATCAACGGTTTCATTAGCCATGGAGGCAATAATACCATCAACCTGAGTGAATAATAAAGTATCTATATTTTTACATTCCTTTTCAAAAGACTCATTAGATTGTGTAATAATGATATTGTATCCAGCCTTATTGAGTACAACTTCCATGTTTTCTAAGACGGAAGAAAAGAAATTACTATTAGTTCTAGGCACAATAACTCCTACCAAATTACTTTTTCCTTTTCGTAAGGCACTCGCCAAATGATTAGGTTGGTAATCTAATTCTTTAGCAATTCGTTTAACAGCTTTCTTTGTTTTATCACTGATGCGCGAATCATCATGCATCGCTTTAGAAACAGCAGCAGGTGAGATGTTTAAAGCATTTGCAATGTCTTTTAGTGTAGTTCTTTTTTTATTCGCCAAGTTTTTATATATTTGCTTAATCGATTAAGCAAATATAATATTTTTAACCAAAAGAATCAAAGCTAGACCGTTTTGATTTATTTTTAAAGCAATTGCTTAATCGATTAACCAAACAACAATTTATAACTAATTAAACTAATATTTAGAATGAAAAAAGTAGTCACTTTTGGAGAGATAATGCTAAGATTAGCACCTCAAGGTTTTTTAAGGTTTTCACAAGCTAATAATTTTGACGCTATTTATGGTGGTGGAGAGTCTAACGTTGCTGTTTCATTAGCAAACTATGGCGTACCTGTTGATTTTGTAACACGTTTACCAAAGAATGATATTGGAGAATGTGCTATGATGGAAATGCGTAAAAGAGGAGTAGGAGTTGATAAAATCATCTATGGTGGTGACCGTTTAGGAATTTATTTCTTAGAAACTGGTGCTGTAAGTAGAGGTAGTAAAGTAGTTTACGATAGAGCACATTCTGCAATTTCTGAAATTGAACCAGGAATGGTAGATTGGAAAGCTGTTTTTAAAGATGTAGCTTGGTTCCACTGGACAGGTATTACACCTGCAATTTCTCAAGGTGCGGCAGATGCATGTTTAGAAGCTGTAAAAGTAGCTAGCGAAATGGGAGTGACAATTTCTACAGATTTAAATTATAGAGCAAAACTTTGGACATTCTGTGATGATGCACATAGAGAAAAAATAATGACTGAATTAACATCGTATTGTGATGTTGTTTTAGGAAATGAAGAAGATGCAGAAAAGCACTTTGGTATTCATCCTGAAGGTTTAGATGTTCATAAACATGGACACGATGTAAAAGCGGAAGCTTTCTTGTCTGTTTGTAAGCAAATGATGGAGAAATTTCCTAGAGCTAAAAAAGTAATTACAACTTTGAGAGGTTCTATTTCAGCATCTCATAATACTTGGGCTGGTGTTTTATATGATGGTAAAAAAATGTACGAAACACGTCAGTACCAAATCACAGATATCGTTGATCGCGTTGGTGGTGGTGATTCATTTATGGGTGGTTTAATTTATGGATTATTAAAATATCCTGAAGATGATCAAAATGCATTGGATTTTGCAGTTGCAGCTTCTTGTTTAAAACACACCATTAAAGGAGATGCTAACTTAGTAACAGTTTCAGAGGTAGAAAAATTAATGGGAGGTGATGCCTCAGGACGTGTAGCAAGATAAATTATGGCAAATTATACAAGAATAGAAGTCGCAAATGTTATGAAACAAACCGGAATGGTTCCATTGTTTTATAATTCAGATTTAGAAATTAGTAAAAAAGTAATCAAAGCTACTTATGATGGTGGTGCACGATTATTAGAATTTACAGCAAGAGGTGATTTTGCTCACGAAGTTTTTGGTGAGCTTAATAAATGGGTGCTTAAAGAATTACCAGGAATGATTATGGGTGTTGGTTCTGTTACAGATGCAGCATCAGCGTCTCGTTTTATGGCTTTAGGAGCAAATTTTATTGTAACTCCTGTCTTAAGAGAAGATATCGCAATAGTTTGTAATAGACGTAAAGTTGCTTGGTCTCCTGGATGTGGTTCTTTAACCGAAATCTGTAGAGCGGAAGAACTTGGATGTGAAGTTGTAAAATTATTTCCAGGTGGAATTTATGGTCCTGATTTTGTTAAGGCTATTCGTGGTCCTCAACCTTGGACAAGCATTATGCCAACGGGTGGAGTTTCTCCAACTAAGGAAAATCTTGAAGGTTGGTTTAAAGCTGGAGTAACTTGTGTTGGAATGGGCTCAAAATTAATAGCAAAAGGTGCAGATGGTAACTATGATTTAGCAAAAATTGAATCGGATACCAGAAATGCATTAAGTATTATTAGCGCTCTAAAATCATAAGAATTGAAATCGTCAGCTGTAACTATAAAAGAACTTTCATTTTTATCAGGATATTCAATATCTACGGTATCTAAGGCTTTAAATAATAAGCATGAAATAAGTAAAGCTACACGCGATACAATTAAAACTATAGCAAAACAGCATAATTATGTTCCGAATAATTATGCTGTTTCACTTAGAATGCAAAAAACGGGTTCTATAGCTGTTATTGTACCCGAAATTACTGAAACATGTTATAGCCATTCGCTTAGTCATTTGCAAAAATCTGCAGAAAGCTTTGGGTATAGAATACTGTTTTATCAATCTTTTAATTCTAATACAAAAGAGTTAAATTGTATTAAGAGTCTTAGTGATGGCTCAATCGATGGTATAATCGTTGTTTCTTCAGAAATTAAAAATAAATCACATTATACGAGTAGTTCATTTCCTATTGAATTTATAAATGTTGATAGTCATCAATCTATAGAAGAAATAAAACAACGCTCACATCTTAGTTTAGTAAATGTTTTGAAAGGGTAATACAATCTTTAAAAAGAAGTAAGAAACATAGTCCTTACACTTCTTTTTATGCCTAAAATGGATAAGGGATCAATTTCCGGCATACGATATTCAATAAATTCTACGATTATATTTTTTAAATCACTAGTTCTTGCTAGTCAATAATTCTTATTAGGCTTTTGTAAATTCTTTTTTTTGTTCTACCAAGTGTGGCGTCATATGGGCATGTATGCATTAAATCAATATAACAGTTTAGTATAGTTGATCTATAAATGTTAATTTATTGTTGATAGTGGTAAAATACCGCTTGTTTTTGTTTGAAAATCACATAAAATTATTTCTTTTTTTGTCAAATCAACAACGAAAACGTTATCGTATTTGTTTTTTTCTTATATTTGGTTAACCAGATTGGTAAACCAGTCTAAGGTATGTAACTAAATGAATAATAATTAATTAAAAACTTCAATTATGAAAACAAAACTACTTTTTGCATTCTTATGCTTGTCGGCATTAGGATATTCTCAAACCTATGATAATTCCTCAGGGTATTACATAAATGAATTAATTGCTAGTATTTCTGGAACAGATGAGCCAGATGAATATATTGAACTTAGAGGGCCTGCTAATACATCGCTGCCTGCTGGTACCTATTTTGTTACAATAGAAGGTGACGGTAATAGTGGTAATCTTGGAAAAGTTGATGAAGCTTTAGATTTAAGTGGTCTTACTTTTGGATCAAATGGTTATCTTACTATTACATTTAGTGGAAGTTCTTATGAATCGCATTTTCAAGCGGATTCTAATAACTATACTGAAGTAGAAGTTACAGCATACGATGGTAATTTATTAGACTATAGTGCTACATATTTACTTATTAATTCCAGCACTGATCCAGATGGTGTAATTGTAGATACTGATCCAGATGGTGAGTTTGATGCCACTGGAGATCATACGTCATGGATTATATATGATTCAGTAAGTTCATTAGATGATGATGACTCTGCTGAGTATGGCTATGGCCAAATGAATGTAACTACTAATTATACAACTACACCTAATATTTTTAATATTCCTAGTGGAAGTTCTGTAATGAGTTGTGATGATACTCCGGGAGGTGGTTCTACGTCTAATGTATATTATATTGCTAGGCAAGGAGAATCAACAGGGTATGATGCAAACTCAGATTGGATGGCAGGACAAACTAATTCTGGATCAACAAGACCATTTTGGGAGTTTTCTGGTACAGTAGAAAAAAATGTTCCAGATGCACTTAGTAGTTACATATTAGAGGCATCAACTTTTGGAGGTGTAAATTTTGACCCTACTGATGATGCTTTATCGACTGATGATTTCTTAACTTCAAATTTTAGAATATATCCAAATCCTGCGAAGACTATTATCACTATAGAATCTTTAGATAATACTCAGATTGATTCAATAGAATTATTCTCTGTTCTTGGTAGAAATGTTTTAACAACAAAAATATTAATTAACGATGCTGTGGATGTTTCAGAACTAACATCTGGTATTTATTTACTTAAAGTAAATTCCGGAAATAATTCAGTGACTAAACGTGTTGTGATAGATTAATACTTACTTTGATTAATAGCAAAAAATAGCAACTTAAATTTTAAGTTGCTATTTTATTTTAAAGTAAATCTAATGTTAAAATTAGTATGAATTTATATGTAAATTGCCACTTTGTATTTAACATACACTTTTAAAAAAACAAGATGCTGAAAAGAGCAATACAATACATGGTAATTAGTGCTTTGGCCTTTACCCTTCTTAATGTGTTTGTAAAATCATTGAACAGTTTTAATGTCTATCAAATTGTATTTTTTAGATCGTTAGGTTCATTATTTTTTACCCTTCCTTTTTTACTTAAAAATAAGATATCTCTATTAGGAAATAAAAGAGGATTATTGGTAATGCGTAGTGTTTTTGGGCTTATTTCTATGACCTTATTCTTTTTGTCTCTAAAATATATAGCAATGGGAACTGCCGTGTCTATAAGATATATTGCGCCTATTTTTGCGGCATTTTTTGCTTTACTATTTCTTAAAGAGAAGGTGAAACCTATACAATGGTTGTTTTTTGGTATTGCATTTTTAGGTGTCTTAATATTGAAAGGATTCGATGCGAAATTACAGTTTGATGAAGGCATCATATTCGCATTAATATCTGCGTTATTTGCTGGCTTAGTATATATTACAATTAGAAAAATAGGTAATGAAGATCACCCTGTAGTTGTAGTCAACTATTTTATGATTATCTCAACCGTAATTGGTGGGCTTTTAGCTATAAATGGTTGGGTAAACCCTATCGGCAAAGAGTGGTTAGTACTTATGAGTTTGGGAGTGTTTGGGTATTTTGCACAATTATATATGACTAAAGCTATGCAGGTAGGTGAGACCAATGTAATAGCACCTTTTAAGTACTTGGAAGTTATTTTTACTATAATTATTGGCTTAATTTGGTTTAAAGAAGTTTATACACTTTGGAGTTTAATTGGTATATTACTTATAATATTGGGTTTAACACTTAATATTACCATAAAAAAAGTGAAAAAATAACTCGTCATTTCTATATTTAAGCATTCAGACTAGGAGCACAAGTCCCTCTTTTTAGCATCATATACTCACCATTATTTTTAAATTCACGAATAGAAGTGCCAGCATAGCGTTTAAAAGTTTTAGATAAATGACTAACATCAGTAAATCCAAGTTCGTCTGCAATTTGAGTTAATGTAAAATCGGAATTTAATAAACGAATTTCTACTAATTTCAATTTCGCTTTAATAATGTATTCACGCAAAGACATGTGGACTTGTTTTTTAAAATATTCACTAACATATGTAGAGGACATCATGAAAACATCTGCTAAATTTTCAACTTTTAGTAATTCTGTTTTATCTATGTTTTCATTAATATAAGTGAGCATTTTGGTAATTCTTTCATCATTATTATTCGGAATCTCAAAATAATTACTCTTTTTTATATTTCTAATAAGTATTTCTAAAACACTCGTCATAAGACTTGTAACGAGATTTATGGACGATTCGCCATAACTTCTAGATTCTTGTAAAATCATCTCTATTAGACTTGCTAAATGAGTTCTGTCGATGTCATTTTTAATAATGTCACCTGGTAATTGGTTGTAGTTAGATAAGATGTAAGAGGCTTCTTTAAACCATTCGTTTCTATCAATAGTAATTCTGTTTACATTTTTAAAAAATGAATCCGTAAACTTTAGAAACACAAATTGGGTAGATTTTTCTATTTTAAATGAATGACATTTTAATGGAGGTAGTAAAAAGATGCTGCCTTTGTTGTAACGGACATCATTATAGTTAATACATTGTGTGCCTTCTCCATCTTTTATTAAGACCAATTCAAAAAAGTTATTTTTAACAGGTCGCTGTTTCCAATCGGTTAATTCTATTTTTTGTATTTCAAAAGGTTTAAAAGCTTCAATTACTTGCATTATTGTATGATTTAATAATAATTAAGTGTAAAACTATATAAAAAAGTGATGTAAATCCTAAAAATCGCATCTAAAACCTTTAAATGTACATTATTATCCATTCATCTTACATTAAAGCCCTTAGATATGGCAATATCTTTGCATAGATATTAAATACATTAATACTAATTATATGAAAAAATCATTTTTAACGATTGTAGCAAGAATTACTGTAAAAGAAGAACATACAGAATTTGTAAAATCAGAATTACTGAAATTATTAGATGTAACTAGAGCAGAAGAAGGTAATATTAGTTATGATCTTCAACAAGATAATGAGAATCCAAATTTCTTTTTATTTTATGAAAAATGGGTAAATCGCGAGTTGTGGCAAAAGCATATGAATAATAAATATTTAGCGCATTATTTAAAAGTAACAGAAGATAAAGTTGAAGAGTTTATTTTAAATGAAATGACAGAAATCGTAAACTAGATATTAAAATAGAGTCTATCAACTCAAATTATTAGGGATTAGGTTTTTAAAACCTAATCCCTATTTTTGTCTAAATCAAAATACCTTTAATGTTAAAACACATTAAGAAATATTCCATTTTATCTATTTCTGTAGGCATAATATTTACCTGTAGTTTAATCGTGTTTTTTGCAACAGAAGCAAGTTATAGCGTTATTGAAAATGCTTCTTTATGCGTTAGGAATTATTTTGGTTATTTCTATTTATACTTGGGGTTTGGTTGTGTTTTGGCTTTATTACTCATCGCTTTTTCTAAATACGGCAAAATAAAACTAGGCAAATCATCCTCTAAACCAGAATATTCACTTTGGTCTTGGATAGCCATGTTGTATAGCGCAGGCATGGGTTCTGGTATATTATTAAGAGCAGTGCAAGAGCCTGTTTTTATGCAACAACACCCTCCTTACGCATCGGCATTGTCACCAAATATTTTAGCCTTAGAGTTTACCTTTTATCAATGGGGATTAACAGCTTGGGCATTTTATGGTCTTTTTGCAATGGTTGTTGGCTATGCGCTACACGTTAAAAAGAAGAAAGTCAGAATTAGTGCTACCATTGACGATCATATAAAAAGTGACTATTTAAAAAAAGGAGTCGATGTTATAACTATTATAACCACTGTTTTTGGACTAATTGCTGCTATAGGTTTAGGAACAACCCAAATTAGTGGAGGCCTTAATCACATTTCAGATTCAGATCTTGGACTAGCAACAACCATTGGGCTTTGTGTTTTTATTTCTACCGTAGCGTGTTATTCTGCATGGCAAGGTGTAAATAAAGGCATTAAAATATTTTCGAAGCTAAATATCATAGTCACCTTAGCTATTTTGATGTTTGTTTTTACAACAAGTGATATGGGAGCTATACTTTTATCATTTGCTAAAACAACCTTCTATTATATTATAGATTTTGCACCCATGAGTTTAGCAATAGGATCTTATAATCCAGGGTTAGAATTTTTAACCAATTGGACCTTTTATTATTGGGCGTTTTGGTTGGCTTGGGCGCCTTTTACAGGCATATTTATTGCACGCATATCTAAAGGTCGCACCATAAGACAATTATTATTAGGGGTTTTAATCATTCCTTCTTTAGGAACCTTTTTTTGGTTCTCTGTTTTTAGTACTTCTGCATTTCTTTTAATAGAAGAATGGGGAGTTTACAGTAACCAATTTAGTAACGTATTTGCTTCCATATTTATATTCTTTGAGCACTATCCATATGCTACCGTTTTAAATATAACATCCATCTTTTTACTCATAAGCTTTTTAATAACTTCTGTAGATTCGGCTGTATTTGTATTGAGTATGTTTACAGATAAAGGCTCTAAAAACCCAAGTAAAACACACCGTGTTATTTGGTCCGTTTTTATTTTATTGGCAACAATAGCTTTAATTCTTTTAGGTAATTCTAAAGCAAATATCAATGTTTTAGAAGCTGTTCAGCGGTTGTTAATTATTACCTCGTTACCATTTTCTTTTTTCATTATCATCATGTTGGGCTATTTTATTAAGGATCTTAGGAAGATTAAAAAGAAATAATTCGCAATAGATTGGTATCATTAAAGGGTTTCTTCTTCTAAATTGGTATAAATCGGAGTGCTTAAGGGCTTTATTTGACTCAAATTAAGAGAGTTTTAAGGTTTAAAAGCAAATAAACCTTTATTTATACCTAATTCACCTTTTTTTATACTTCAATTTACCTGTATACTGGTTTTATCTTTGTCTCAAATTAAAACTAATCATTAAAACATATAAAATGAACACACCAAACATTGCAAAAGAAGATATATTAAACGCTTTCAATTTTAGACATGCAACCAAGGAATTTGATGCCACTAAAAAAGTTTCCGATGAGGACATGAAATTT
>TARA_R110002111_G_scaffold262882_1_pt1 | contig 18766 bp, 16 predicted proteins | sample TARA_R110002111 | Tara Oceans TARA_R110002111 (sample SAMEA4397363) | marine metagenome | biome: Polar Biome; feature: [ZZZ] marine water layer (ENVO:01000295); material: water (ENVO:00002006), including particulate matter (ENVO:01000060) such as... | depth 199 m | reverse complement strand
TCACAAAAACGGCGGCTGGCGCCGACCGGCTCACGACACCTTGGTTACGCAGCAGAAAACAAATGCGAACGTTGCGTTTTGCTTATAAAGGCCAGTCGCGGAGGATGCGTTCGACTTCTTCGGCGTGGCCGCTTTCGTCGCGGATCATGTCTTCCAATTGGACGGCCAGACCTTTGTCGCCCAGCTCTTCCGCTTCCTTGGCGCGGGTCGTGTAACCGGCGGTGGCGTCTTTTTCGGCTGCGAAAACGGCTTCCAGCATTTCCCGGTTGCTGTGTGCTGGCGTGACTTTTGATGGGACCGTGGTTGGTTCGCCTCCTAAGGCCACAATTTTATTCGCCAGAAACTGGGCGTGCATCTGTTCGTCGGGCACTTCTGCCAGGAAAAACTGTGTCAGCTGCGGACGATAAGGGCCGGTGGCTTTGGCGGCATACGTCGTATATTGAATGATGGCGGCCAGTTCGTTCGCCAGATCCTCGTTCAGTTTCACAATCATTGTCTGCTTGTCCATGTCTCTCTCCTGAATAATGAATATGGGGCGATCATCGCGTGATCCGCATACCAGTTGATGTCATAAGAACTTACTTACCTTTATAGATGAACATTCTATTTTATCAACTATAGAAAAAAGAGAAGCAAATGAAAATGCGCGGAAATTTCGTGGTAAGCTCCAGCGTGGGCCAGTGGAAAATTCGGATCTGTCGTCAGTCAAGGCTTTAATTCGACACCCGGCTGACATTTTCGGGGTTCTTTTCAGGGTGACCATGGGCTATGATTGTATTTACTGCGTGAGGTTCGTTATTTTGTGAGCCTGCGTCATATCGGCGGTTTTTAAGCAATAATACTGAAATTGGGAGAGTCAGGTGCCTGACTGGGTTGAACCTCTGGGAATGAGGATTCTCATTCGTAAAGATGAAAGTCGGCAGACGACCAAGGGGGGAATTGTACTTCCCGACAAGGCGGAGATTCCGAATATCACCGGACGGATTGTGGAAATCAGCGTCCAGATCGAGCGGGATGCCGACTTTCCGATCAAGAAATACGACAAGGTGCTGTTTAACCCCAGCGAAGCCATTCCCGTGGATTTCGAGCCGGACAATGTGCTGTTTGTGGTGCCGATCGAAGATGTGGTCGCCGTCTTCCGCCGTGGTGATGCGAAAACCGATGAAGTGCGCTCCGCCGAAGAACGGGACTATGAAGATTCCGACGACTGGGAAGAATAACCGTTGATGGGAAGCGACTGTCGGAACTAACCGGTTTGATTCGACACTTTGATTTCTTCCACCAGGCTCGTTCGCTGATATCCTAGGGGAATCGTATCCAGGTTTCGGTAGGCGACCAGTTCCGCGACGATACTCAGTGCAATTTCCGGAACAGTCTGCGAGCCGATGTCGAGTCCGAGCGGCGCATGTACTTTTGCGAGTGCTTCGCGTGGCGTGCCGGTCCGCAGCAGATCTTCGAAGATCAGTTTTACCTTGCGTTTGCTGCCGATCATGCCGATGTAACGGGCCGGCGTTTCTGCCAGATGACCTAATGCTTCTTCGTCGTGATTGTGTCCGCGGGTAACGATGATGATGAACGTGTCCTGGTTGACGGAAAAATCTGAGAGCGCGGAATCAAAATTCCCGACGATCAATTGTTTCGCAGCGGGAAAGCGTTCAGCATTGCAGTATTCCCGGCGATCATCGACGGCGATGATTTCAAAGCCGACATCGTTGGCCAGTTCTGCTACCTTCTGCCCGATGTGCCCACAGCCGACGATCACTAACTGGCATGTCTGATGAAAGGTCAGATAGGCGATGCCCGCATTCACATAAGGTCGGGGCCGGTTATGAATCGGTTTGAGGTCTTCCCATAATTGTGCCGGCGGTTGTTCCTGCTTGCCGCGGCGGGCGACAATATTGGAATTCGCATCGATCAGAAAGCGGTCGGTCTCGCTGCCGCCTGCAGCCGATTCCGGGTTGATGACGATGGCTTCCGTGCAGCCCTGATCACTTTCCAGCAGTTGCTGCATGGCTTTGAAATACGGCAAATCGTCGGCGGTTCTGACGGAGTCCACGAGCACTTTCATGCGACCGCCGCAAATCAGGCCGTCGTCCCAGCCGTAGTCGCTGTCGAGCTGGAAGGTCATGATTTCCGGAGTGTCGGCATCGATCAATCGTAAGGCACGGCGTTTGACTTCGGCTTCCACGCAACCGCCGCCGAGTGTGCCCACCTGCGAACCATCGCGAAAGATCAGCATGGCGGCGCCCGGTTTCTGAGGCGTTGATCCGCGCGTTTCTACCAGACAGGTATAACAGACGGGCTGATTCTGCTGGACTGCTTTTTCAAGTTCGATTAATAATTCACGCATGGTCGGTTGCTTCAGTTTATTGTTGCGAGCGTATTTATGAGGTTCTGGGCCGCCTGTAGCTCGCGCGTTAATCCTTCGACCAGTGTCGGTTTCTGGTCTCCGGGCAGGACTTCCCAGGTGTAGGTTTCGACTTCCAGATGCGGCGCGTAGTCGAGTTCTTTTACCGTCGCCAGAGCCTGTCTCAATTCTCGATGCGTCGTACCCAGGGGCCCCAGTGATTCTGCATTAATGGGCACATGAAAATGCACACGCAGTCGTTCGGTGTCTTTTAATCGCGGGTCAGGGTCCATCAAAAAGTCGCGGGTCAAATCGACAATCCGATACAGATCGCCGGTTTTAAAGCAGCCAATCGTCTGATGCAGATAGCGGGGTTCGGCGTACTGGGCGAGCAGATTCCGCCCGGCTTCATTTTCCCACGGATCGAGTAGTTCAATGGCGTTCGAGATGTGGAATTTATTGATCCGGATTTCCGCGTGGGTGATCTGCCGGATCGAACCGGGAATGTCTTCAAACTCGACCGCCTGATGGCAGATATCGTAACAGGCTCCCAGATATTCCCGGACGGTTCCCAGCACCTGTTTTTTCGCGGCGCGTTCATACAACCGTTCGAAGAACACAATCAGTTCGTGTGTGAATTCAATCACACAGAACGGCTCCGGTTCAATTGCCAGACGAATCGTTCTGCCGGTCTCTTCTTTTAACTGTTTGAGAAAGATTGCCAGCTCGATTAATTGTTCAACACATTGCGCGCTGAAATCAGATGCATGCTCAAACTGTTTGAAACCGAGCGGGACCGTGGAAATACTGCCTTCCGTCTCTTCGGGCAGCAATGCGGACAGCACCCGGGCACAACCTTTGGTGTATTCGAGCCGTTCCGGTTCGGACCAGTCGGGCAGATACACGTTTTCCTTCACGCGATCGCTGTGAAAATTTCCGAAGGGAAACGCGTTCATGGTGTAGCAGGTCAGATCCCGTTTGTGAATTTCCTCAGCAAAGCGGAGATGGCCTTGCGGCGTTGACAGAATTTCCCGAATGACAGGTTCTGCCAGCCAGAGACCGGCGGCCAGCGGGGCGCCCAACTGTTGCTGGATCGGTATCGTAAACTCATCCAGTTTCTGCAGGACTTCCGCAACAGTCAAACCCGGATGCACGTTGGTGCAATAACTCAAAGGCAGTGAATTCAGCGTCATAATACTTCCTCAGAGGGCCCTCATATCGGTAGGAAGCAGAAAACCCAGTGAAGTAAATGGATTCCCAACTATCTCTATCATAACCGAGACAAACCTGCGGACTACCTGCGAATAGAATTTACAGGAGTATGGCGGTTGTGGAACGAAAGATTCTTGCAAAGTCAACTTGTGTTAACTTGTAAGTTTAGCGACGATAACGGCTGCGATCTTGCATGAAAACAGACAAAAACGGGTTTCTCACAAACTCTATGAGAAACTTTTTGTTATGCTGCGTGTTTAGTACAGGTGGGTCATTTACCCCGGAAGATGGGAGTCGGCAGTCAGTCGTGGTTACAACGGAAATCTTGAATTCACCCTATTTGCGAGATCCGGACGTGCAATTGATGTTGCGCGCCAAGGAAGGCGATGAAGGTGCGTTCACCGATTTGGTAGCCGCTTACCAGGACCGCATTGTCGGAATTTTTTGCCATCTGCTGGGAAATCAGGAAGCAGCAGAAGATCTGGCCCAGGAAGTCTTTTTGCGGATCTATCGTTCGCGTGCGAATTATGAACCCAAGGCCAAGTTTTCCACCTGGCTGTTTCGGATTGCCAATAATCTGGCCAGTAATTCGCGCAGAAACAAAGGTCGCCGCAAAGAGGTGACGCTCAATCCCCAGGATTCCGGCCCGCTGGGCATCAGGCCGGAAGAGCAGTTGCTGATGGAAAAATCCGGATTGATGCCCGCGCGTCAAGTCGGCCTGAAGGAGACCCAGGCCGTGGTGCGTCAGGCACTCGAAACATTGAACGAGCGGCAGCAGATGGCGGTGCTGCTGCATAAATTTGAAGGCATGAGTTACGCGGATATCGGGTTAGCGATGAAGCTGTCCGAAGCGGCTGTAAAATCATTACTGTCACGCGCCCGGGAAAATTTACGGGTGCAACTCGAAAAACATATTTACGGTTAAATCAAAACAGGAATTCTCTACAGAGTGCTCCGATGAATAAAGAGCTGAATGAACAGGAACTCGAAAAGCTGGTTGCTTACCTCGATGGCGAGGTGAGCGAGCAGGAAGCGATCGAGGTGGAACAGTCGCTCTCGAGCAACGAGGAAACGCGTGCGCACGTCGACTCGCTGGAACGGACCTGGGAGCTGCTGGACAGACTGCCGATCGCGAAAGCCTCTGATGAGTTCACGAATAATACGCTCTCGACGATCAAAACCATTCAGCTGGAGGCAGAGGCGGCCGAAGAACAGAACCGGTCCGGTTTTTCATTAAGCAAAAAATCACAGGCGCAGCTCCGCAGGGCTGTCATTTTCACAGGCTGGATGATCGGTCTGGCAGGCGCGCTGTTTGTAGGATATCTGATGACCAATCAATGGGTGCCTGACGAGTCGGAACCCTTGCTGGAAGAGTTTTCATTTATCGAAAACCTTGACACTTACTCGGAAGTACAAAATCTGGAATTTCTGGAAGCGCTTCGGAAATCAGGAACATTCAATGAAACCGCGCAACAGTAAAATCGATCAAGGGCGTCCCCGGGCAGCCTCGCAGACTCCAGAAATCAGTGGGGCTTCCGTATTGTTACGCGCGGCGGGTCTGGGACTCGGAACAGCTGTCTGTGTGTTGATCATGCTGGGTGCCAGTGGGCCAGATACAGACCAGGAACAGGACAGTCGCCAGAAAATTGAAGCCATGTCTCCCTCGGAACGCGAACAGTTAAAACGCAATTACGAAAAATTTCAGCAACTGACGGACGAAGAAAAACAGCGTTATCGGAAAATCCATGAGGCGACCCGCAATCAGCCGGATCTGAATCGGGTCATGCATTCCTACAACGAGTGGGTCAACACTCTGTCTCCATGGGAACAGGAAGATTTGCGCAAAGCAGGCACCACACAAGAGCGCATGGAACTGATTCGTAAATATCGATCTCACGGCGATCGTTCGAATTACCGTGGCGGCAATCGAAAAAATATTGAGATGATGAAAATACTTGAGCTTGATCCCCGGGTTGCGTTTATCTGGATTCATTCGCCGCCGCCGGAACTCTTTAAAGAAGTGGTCGGGATCATCGAGAAGAGTTTGCCAGAACCGGTGAAATACCCCAGGCCGAAGAATCAGATGTCTGATTTTGATCGTTCGATGGCAGTTTTAAAAGCGGCGGTTCCTTTGAGAAACCGCAGAGGGCCCGACAACGAAAACCGGTTTGACTGGCCTCCTGCGGAAGTCGTGAACAGCATCCACAAACTGCTGGACGATCAAAAATATTCGTTTCGCAATTCCGATGATCAACGCAACTTCAAGCTCCTTCCCCGTGAAGAAGATCGGCAGAGAAGAGTGCAGATTTCGTTCTTTTTAGTAAAAGGTTTAACGGATCAGTTGATCGGTTCTATCAAAGGGGAACTGGATCAGTTCAATCCCCCCGATGATGAACTGCAGAAGTTTTTTGAGACATCGCTGGATACCAAAACCAAAGATTACCTGATGAAATATCCGCCGGAGGAATTGCTGGAAAAACTGAAATCCTTATACTTCCGGGAACACATGCCGGCAGAGCTCAAGAAAAAACTTCGCAGTCAGGCTGTCGAATTTAATCAACTGTTCGGCGATTTGGAACTGAAAGGGTCTGGCCCCGAAGGTCTGTTCCGGGGAGGTCCCAGAGACCGCATCCAGGACATGAAAAACCGCCGTTCCAATGGTCCCAAAGACCGTGGCGACCGGCCTTCCCGCGGTCGAAATCCGGGAGAGGGGCCTCCGCGCCCGCCGCAGGAACAGCCTGATGCTTGAAAACCGAGCCTCAATCCTGTCTCATAGATTCTGATACAAGATCAGAATTTCGATCGTCAACCGCGAATTTCTGCCCGCTCTGTGGTGAGAAGAAATGCGTCGGCTGCGATGTTTTATTGAAACAGGAGCCATTCCATGTTGCGTTCATTCCTCTCTGCGGGCCTGATGATCGGGCTGATACTGTTTTCCTCTGCCGCGATCGGCGTGCTCAGTGCCGATGAACCAGCGCCTCCGAAAACGCTTGAGAAAGACCAGATCCCGAATAGCATGCAGGGGCTGCCTCTGCTGTTTCACGAGAATTTTCAGTCAGGAAATTCAAAACACTGGGAACCGACGGACGACAAGGCCTGGAAAATGATTCAGCAGGGAGACAATCAGGTCTTCAGTCTGTTCAAGAAAAAAAGCAATTTCGAACCGCCGGTTCGCTCGCCTTATAACCGCGCGTTACTGAAAAACATTTCGGTCAGCGATTTCATTTTCGACGTCAAACTGCAATCCACGATTCCCGATTATGGACACCGGTCTTTATGTCTGTTCTTCGGTTACCAGGATGATTCGCATTTTTATTATGTGCATTTCGGCAAAAAGATGGATGATCACGCCAACCAGATTTTCATCGTCAACGATAAACCCCGAACCAAAATTTCCACGAAAACCACGCCGGGTACGAACTGGGATGATGAATGGCATCACGCGCGCGTGGTGCGCGATATCGAATCGGGGTCGATCAAAATTTATTTTGATAACATGCAGGAACCAGTCATGACGGCCAATGATAAAACTTTTTTATCGGGACGGGTGGGCATTGGCTCGTTCGATGATACCGGTAACTTTGATGAAATTCTGTTGTTCGGTAAAAAAGCCGAATAGAGAGAGACTCAGTTCTGTATGAGCGAAACACGTTGGCAAAGTCACGCGAGTTCCGTCTACAGCAGTGACACGATGATTGAGAGTGTGAAAAACAATTCGATGGGTCGCCTACCATCAATGCTCGGGAGGCGTTGGCCTTGATCCTGTGCAAGCGGAACGGGGCAAAACCGGGTAAAAGGTGACCCCTCTGATGTGGCAGTTGCGTATTCCGAAATAAAAAATCGTTCGTTCACATGCGAATTTCATGATTTATGTGTATATTAGAATGACGGGCTGTTACAAGTATCGAGACAGCATTAACTTTGGGAGAAACAGTGGACGTAATGTTACGTATGCGTGAAATTACGAACACAAAGGCAAATCAGGTGATGGATAAGCCTTTATCATACCAGATCTTATCTATTCCTTACGGATTATCAAAATGAGCAAAGCTGCCACGGGTTCAGAGGAAGAAGTTCCGAAGGAATCAACGCTGGAAACCGATATTAAATCGCTTAAGGAAATCAGCGCCAATTTGAAAATGGACTACAACGGCAATATTGCCCAGGTCTCGTTTTCCGGTTCGAAACTGGTTGATGCAGGCTTGGTTTATCTTGGACGTTTGTCAAAGCTGCGGAAGCTGGATCTGTCCGGTTCCAAAATCACCGATGAGGGGATGATTCATCTCAAACCGTTGAAAAGCCTGCGTGAAATTACACTGCACGGAATTCCGGTTTCAGACACAGGATTGGCAGAATTCAAAAAACTGACCAATCTGGAAATTCTCAATCTGTCGCGAACCAAGGTTACGGATGCCGGTCTGAAGCACTTAAAAGGGTTGGACAATCTCAAAGAACTTTTTCTGACCGGACTGGAAATTACCGATGAGGGGCTGGCGCACGTTGCCGGCCTGAAGAGTCTGGAAACATTGGGACTGTCGGAAACACAGATCACGGATGCCGCCCTGATTCACATCAAAGGCTTGAAAAAATTACGTGTGCTCTTGCTGCGGGATACCCATATTTCCGATGAAGGGCTCAAGCACATTAAAGGTCTCACCCGCCTGCAGCGACTCTGGCTGCGAAATACCTCCATCACAGACGACGGCATGAAGTATCTGACAAAGATGACAGATATGGAATGGCTGGAACTGAATGATACTCAGATCACCAATAACGGCATTTCGGAGATCAAGGTGCTGGAAAATATGGTGGATATGAATCTGCGGAATACCCTTGTGAACGATAAGTGTATTCCCTCGCTCAAGAAAATGAAAAATCTGGGTACGCTTTACATCGACGGTACGGAACTCACCGAAGACGGCATTTCCAAGCTCGAAAAAGCACTCCCTTACTGCCGGATCGAAAAATAGCCGGGAAGAAACCCGGGTCTTTATTTCAGGCGTAAGTCGATTCAGGCGGGATCGGCTGATCTTCGCTGCCCATCTGAAAACCCAGTTCTTCGGGAATGATGGTCGGCTGATAACCCAGTATTTTTTGCGCTTTACTCAGATCCCAGCGACGCTGGGAACTTTCCCCCACGATGGTAATGATCTCGCAACCCGCCACCTCTGCGGTTAGTGATTTCTGGTAGGCCTGCATCAGATCAGGAAACGGCACCCACTGCGGTCGGAGCGGATGTGTTTTCCAGAGCGGATGATCCAGATCAACGGGTTTGGGAATTCGCAGGCAGACGATCGACATGCCAAACTCACGCGCATAATGCGCACACATCACTTCGCACAGTTGTTTTGTCAGTGCATACGAGCCGACAGGCAGCGGCGCGGCATCGGATTCGACCCACTGCGGCGCCCGATAACCGAGCACCGTCATTACCGTGCTGGTAAAGATGAACCGTTTCACGCCGGCCTCGTAAGCCGCCTGCAGCAGATGAAACGTCCCTTTCACGTTGACGTCGAAACGTTTCCCGTTCAGCTCATCCCCTTCCATCGGACCTTCGTCGGCCTGTTTCGCCAGATGGATCACGGCGTCAACGCCCTGCATGGCAGCCCGCGTTTGCGTCGGGTCGGTGATATCCAGAGGAATAAAGCGCGGGTCATTCTGGTCCGGGTGAATGTCTCCCAGAATCAGTTCGTCGTCGGTCTGCCAGTGACGCGCGAAATAACGGCCGACATAACCGGCGGCACCCGTGATTAACACTCTCATATCAGGGACTCACTTCGAGGGAGATGATGCTGGTATCGCGTTTCAGGAATAGGACTGCTGACAGACCCGCAGAATATTGCCGCCGATAATTTTCTGAATGTCGGCGTCGGAGTATCCGCGCTGCACGAGGCCGACGGTAAATAAAGGCCAGTTCGTCCAGGAAACACTGGTCCGCATTTCCGGGGTTTCGACGTACGGATCAGCGGGCCACAAACTCCGCCAGGGAGTCCGCGACCGCGGTGCGCGGGGAACCTTTTTGCTCTCTAACGCATTGTTGCGTGAGGTGTAAGAAACATCGGTGCCAATCGCCACATGATCGATGCCAAATGTTTTCACGACATAATCGATCTGATCGAGTAACGCACTGATGTTTCCATCGCCGCCCAGATAACGGGGGATGCAGCAGATGCCGATCAAGCCGCCGGTATCAACGATGGCCTTGATCACGTTGTCGGGTTTACTGCGAATATGGTGATGCAATGCGGCACACGTGGAATGGCTGGCGACCACGGGCCGCGTTGAAACTTGCGCGGTTTCCAGGCTGGTCTGCCAGCCGGAATGCGCCACGTCGGGGATGATGCCCAGCCGATTCATTTCGCCGACGACAGTCCGGCCGAAGTCGCTCAAGCCGGCGTTTGCCGGTTCGGCACAGCCGTCGCCCAGCATATTGCGGCGGTTGTATGTCATGTGCATCATGCGAATGCCCAGCTGGTAAAAGATCTGCATGTACTTCATTTCGTCGGTCGTGGTTTCCCACTGCTGCGTCAGCGGAACTCCGTTTCCTGTCAGATATAAACAGTGGCGGCCTTCTTTTTTCGCCTGCAGAATGTCGGCGGGAGTCACCGCTTTGGAAACAAAATCGGCCAGCATATCGGTCGTATAAGTAAATCGCGCCAGTCGTTTGATCAGTCGCAGCGGGTCCTGCCCTTCTTCGCCCGCGTTTTGAAAGATGCAGGTCACGCCGGACGCATCGAAGGCTTCTTTGAATTCGCGCTGCTCAGCCGGATTGGTCACGCAGCGCGTCATCCCCATGTCTTCGCGTAAGTCCTGCAGTTCCTGAGGCGAGGCGTGTTCTTTAATGGCGGCGGCCAGCTTGTCTCCATCGATGGCGGACCGCGGTGCAAAACCGTAAGAGTCGAACACCAGTGAATCCGCATGCAGCTGCAGTCCGTGCTCCAGTTGTTTGGGTGTGGGTTTCAAAATGTCGAGCGCCACTTTGCGCGCGTGCAGAATCGTCTCATTCTGAATCGGCTTTTGTTTTACCGGGGTGGCTGGCGATGTTGTTTTGTCTTCTGCGGCTGACAATTGTGCTGCGGCAGCCACTCCTAAACCGGTAGTGGCCACACCCAGTGACGTACCCAGAAACGAACGACGGTTGATTGAGTTGCTCATGATGAATTCCGTTGGTGTGTGGGAGGTTGGTGAGTGGTGGCGAGTCTCTCACTTCTGTGAATCACAGCGGCGAGAGCGGGACGATTTCAGGAACGTCTTTTTTTTAACCGCAGCCACATCCGCCACTCGAGCAACCCGATGCGGCGGGTGCTTCATCGACGGGGTGAAATACAATTCGCCAGGCATAGTTGGCATTCAGCTCCTGCGCAAGAATTTCCAAAGCGGGCATCCGGCTTCCCAGATAATACAGCACGACCGTTTGCTGATCAAATAATTGTTCACAATCAATAATTTCTGTCGGCATGCCCCGTTCCTGAATCAGGGTCTGACAATCTTGAAAAACGCGGGCCCTCACATCTTCCTGACGGGCCAGTGTCTCCTGATCTGTTGGCGTAAATTCACGCAGAATCGTGCCGGCAGACGAGACCGATGTTTCCTGCAGACCGGCCGAGGCAAGTATTTCGCCGACCTCTTCGCCGCGGCTGGTTTTTAAAATCACGCGTTCGCGGTGGGGATAAGCGGCGTCCTCGTCTGCTTCGAAGTGATCGACCCAGCCCATCACGCCGTACCGCACCAGAAACGGATTGACGGGAATCTCCTCTTCTTCAATCGTGGAGGCATCGAGCAGAAGCACGCCGTCTTCCAGTTTGACTTCGTAGCGGGTCAACGGAAATTCGGGAAAGTCATGGCACTCTCCCGAGGCCACGTCAAAAGTCCAGTCATGCAGCGGGCAGGTCACTTCCGTGCCACAGCCGTCTCCGTCGACCAGTGAGGCGCCCTGATGCGGGCAGGAATCATGGATGGCGTAAAATGCTCCCGGCTGTTCATTGTCGGCGACATGGAACACGGCGATTTCAGTGCCTCTGATGGTATATGATTTACGATTGCCGGGAGAAATCTCTGAAGCGTCTCCCAGTGGAATCCAGTTTGTCATGATGCGTTAGTCCAATATCAAATTCAAACACGGCCACGGTGGTTGTACGGTGGCTGTGGGCTCAATTTTATTATATCCTCAACAGGTAATCATACCGTTTTATCTTCAAAGTGTCTTCCTGCAGAGAAAAAACCTTCATGGCTGTGCGACATATCTTACTGGACATGGATGGCGTCATCTCCGATTTTATGGGATCGATCCTGGAACTGCATGGACAAGGGCATCTGGCCGAGAACTGGCCCGAGGGGGAAGCCGATTACGCCGGCGTGCTCGGTTTGACCAAAGATGAGTTCTGGAAACCCGTCGATGCCGTGGGAGGCCGCTTCTGGCAGGAGTTTCCCCCGTATCCGTGGCTCAATGAGCTGATGACACTGCTGAAAGCGACGGCTCCGTTGACCATCAGTACCTCCCCCAGCCGCAGCGCTCCCTGCGCTTCGGCCAAGGTCGAATGGCTCAGACAGCATTTCCAGGAACCGCATTTCATGGATTTCATGATCGGCACTCAAAAATATCTGCTGGCGAAACCGGATGTGGTTTTGATTGACGATCAGCATAAAAATATCGACCTGTTCCGCGAACATGGTGGTCAGGCGATTCTCTTTCCTCAGCCTTGGAATGCCAATTTTGCCATCACCGACAGAATTGGATACGTCAAATCAGAACTGGAACAGATGCTTTAAGCGGTATGACTGCTGCTCCTGAAACTAAACCAGTGGACAAAAGGCCCATTTCTGTAATAAAGGGTAGTTTTTGCCACTCAGGAAAGGTATCCTAAGACGTGTTTCATAAATAAAGTTATTAAACGGAAGTTGACGAATAGGAAATATAAGAGACAATGTATGTAAGTGGGCACTCAGAAGACTTATAGGATCAGTACTATCAGGTTTGCTTGAGTGATTTGAATGCCCGCTGAAAATGCCTGCCTGCTTTCCTCATAGTACTGCTACCGCCAAACCTCACAGAATATCCTTCCTGCTGATTTTGGGACAGAACATTAAGATGAAGTCTCTAATCTATCAATGCCTTGGTTGCCTGATACTGCTTTCTGCCATTTCTGTGCAGGCAGCGGATGCGCCTCCCAAACAATCACCGCTTTCGGTTTATCCTGAGAAGGTGGCGTTGATCGGCAAACGTGCACGGCAGCAATTAATCGTTTCCGCGCTCCAGAATAATCAGCCCGTTGATCGCACGCGTGACGTGCAGTTTGTATCGGATCAGCCAGCCGTGATTCAGGTGAATGCGGCGGGCGTGATTCAGCCGGTTTCCAACGGTGCCGCCACAGTGACTGTTACGGATGGCGCGCAGGTCGTCAAAGTGGCCGTCGAAGTCAAGGACTTCAACAAACAGACTCTGGTCGATTTCGAACGCGATGTGCATCCGATGTTTTCCCGCTTTCACTGTAACGCCGGTTCGTGTCATGGAAAACAACGCGGCCAGGGCGGCTTTCAGTTATCGATGTTTGCCTTTGATCCCGAATTTGATTATGACGCGCTGACCAAAGAATCGCGCGGACGCCGTGCTGCTCCCCTGGCCCCGGATCAGAGTCTGCTTCTGCTGAAGGGAGCCGGAAAAGTTCCCCACGGTGGCGGCAAACAACTGTCGGAAGACGGTCCCTATTTTAAACTGCTCGAACAATGGATCACGGAAGGTGCCACACGGGCTGTGGCGGAAGCGCCGAAACTCGTAAAGATTTCAGCCGAACCGACCGAACGCATCATGCAGCCCAAAACGAAACAGCAGATGGTGGTGACCGCGTATTACAGCGATGGCAGCACACGGGACGTGACGGATCTCGCCGAATATATGTCGAGCGAAAGCGTATATGTTTCCGCGGATGAAAATGGTCTGGTCACCGCCGGCTCACTGATGGGTGAAGCCTCTATCATGGCCCGCTTTATGGGAAACTTTGCTTCCCTGAATGTGACCGTTCCCTCGGATAACAGTGTGCCCGACAGCTATTATGCTGCGTTGCCACAAAATAATTTCATTGACGGTCTGGTGTGGGACAAACTCAAAAAATACGGTCTCAAGCCTTCGGAAACGGTCGACGATGCAACCTATCTGCGGCGCGTGTCGATTGACATCATCGGTCGTACGCCGACCGTGGAAGAGGCTCGCGCGTTTCTGCAGGATCCCTCTCCCAACAAACGCGAACGTCTCGTGGACTATCTATTGGAACAACCGGAGTACGGTGATCACTGGGCCAATAAATGGGCGGATCTCTTGCGGCCGAATCCATATCATGTGGGCATCAAGACCGTTTTAAATTATGATGCCTGGATTCGGGAATCATTTCACCAGAATAAACCCCTCGATCAATTCACGCGTGAATTATTGACCGCCAAAGGCGGAACGTGGCACAACGGCGCGGTCACCATGTTCCGTGATCGTCGCAAACCCGAAGAACTCACAACGATCGTCAGCCAGCTCTTCCTGGGAATCCGCTTGAGCTGTGCTCAGTGTCATCACCATCCTTCCGAAATCTGGGGTCAGGATGATTTCTACAGCTTTGCTGCCTACTTCGCGAAAATTGGTCGCAAAGGTGTCGGGATCTCAGCACCGATTTCAGGTTCAGAGGAAATGGTCTTTACGGCAGATTCCGGCAGCGTGACACATCCGCTGACGGGTGAAGTTCTGCCGCCACGACCGTTGTTTGGTGAAGTACCCGAACTCAAACCGAATCAGGATCCGCGGGATATTCTGGCCGACTGGATCATTTCACCTCAGAATCATTTCTTCGCGGAAGTGAATGCGAACCGGATCTGGTCTGAGTTGATGGGGCGCGGCATTGTTGAACCGATTGATGATTTCCGGGAAAGTAATCCCCCGTCGAATGCACCGCTCGTCAAAGCGCTGGGGAAACATTTCCGGGATCAGAAATTTGATATGAAACAATACATTAAGACAATCGTCACGTCGCACGTTTACAGTTTGAGTCCGATTCCCAATGAAACCAATGTGGGCGACACGCGGAATTACTCGCGATTTTATCGCCAGCGTTTACGTGCCGAGGTGCTCGTGGACAGTGTGAACGAATTGATCGGCGTTCCAGAAAAATTTTCAGCGATGCCCCCTGATTCCACCGCAAAACAAATCTGGACGCATCGTGTCAGTTCCGTTTTCCTCGATTCCTTCGGGCGACCCGACCCGAATCAGGATCCGCCTTGCGAACGGACCACCGATACCACCGTCGTGCAGGTGCTGCATATGATGAACTCACGCGACATGTATGCCCGCATTCAATCGGCAAAGGGCAACAGTGCCACCTGGGCAAAAAGTAAAATGACGCCAGACCAGATTGTAGAAGAAATTTATCTGGCGGCGTATTCACGTTATCCGACCATTGATGAAAAGCGGCTGGGACGTTCCCTGTATGAAAAGGAAGGCGCCGATCGGCAGCAGGTCACTGAAGACCTGATGTGGGCCTTGCTGAATACTCCGGAATACCTGTTCAAGAATTAGAGTCTCCTGCCCTGAAAATAACGACTGTTTCACAACAAATGTCACAGGATCAGAAATTATGAACATTTCAAAAAATTGCAATGGAATGACCAGACGGAATTGCCTGCAGCTGGGTCTGGGTGCGATGACCGGCCTGGGAATGGTCGATCTGTTACGTTTGCGGGCACAAGCCAACGGGACTCCTGCTCCGCAGCCAAAGGCCAAAGCCAAAAGTGTCATCCTGATCTGGATGGATGGTGGCCCGAGCCATTATGAAACGTTTGACCCCAAGCCCGATGCGCCGGTGGAAATTCGCGGTGAATTCAACCCGATTCCGACTACCGTTCCCGGCGTTCAATTCTCGCAGCACATGACGCGACTGGCTTCGATCTTCGATAAATATTCGGTGCTCCGTTCAATCCGTCATAACCAGGGCAACCACGGTGCCGGCAATCACTATATGATGACCGGTGCCCCGCCTCGCATTCCTGTGGGCTGCGGTGCGTTCGTCAGTTTTCATCCCAGCATGGGGTCGGTCGTCGCGCATCAGAAACCGACGACGAACAACTTGCCCCCGTATTTCTCCATGCCCAGCATGTCTCGCTCCGGCGGCCCTAACTTCCTGGGTGCCAAGTATGCTCCCTTTGTTGTTTCTGACAATCCGAATTCGAAGGGTTTCAGTGTCCGCGATCTGGCGTTGCCCAGCGGCTTAACCGATGCCCGTTATCAGAGCCGTCGCGATTTACGACAGCAGGTCGATCAACTGAAACGCATCAAAGACAAAGTGGCCGGAGATCCGGTATTGAGCCTGGATGAATACTACGAACAGGGTTATAGCCTGGTTGCTTCGACTGAAGCACAAAAGGCGTTTGAGATGGATCTCGAATCCGACAAGCTGCGTGATAAATATGGCCGCACCCCCTTTGGCCAGCGTGCTTTATTAGCCCGTCGGCTTTCTGAAGCAGGCGTCCCTTTCATTACTTTGTACGAAGGGGGCTGGGATAATCACGGCGATCTGTTCAAGTCATTCACTGGCAGAATGCCTGCCTTTGAAAATACCATCGCAACTCTGATTGAAGATCTGGACGAACGCGGTTTGCTCGAGACCACCATGGTGCTGGCGCTGGGTGAGTTCGGACGCACACCGCAAATCAATCCGGGTGGCGGCCGCGATCACTGGTCGAACGCGATGTCCGTGCTGATGGCCGGCGGCGGGACTCCCGGCGGTCTGGCTCTGGGAGCGACCGACAAAGCCGGTTATTCTGCCGTTGAACGCGTGCTTTCCCCCGAAAACTTTGTCTCGACCATTTACACCAAAATGGGCATCGATCCTGACAAAGTCCTGTTTACGCCGGAAGGACGCCCCGCGCATCTGGTCAGCGATCCAACGCCGATTCCCGAGTTATTCGTATAACTTTAGACCCTGACTGAGAATGATTTACCGATGTCGTCTACCGCTCAGATTCTGCCTTGTGTTCTCTCGATGTCGTTTGTTCTCGGTCTGCTGTCGTCAACCGTCGCGGCGCCTCCCAGCGTGAACTATCTGAATCCCGCGGGCGGACAGGTCGGTCAGAAGGTCGAAGTGGCCGTCGATAAAACTCTGGGAACGCTGCCCGTTTCTGTCTGGACGTCGGCCCCCGGTTTGACCATTGAGATTCCGGAAAAACCGGAGAAGGGTAAAGAAAAACAGTTTTCGATTCAAATCGACGCGGCTGCGAAACCCGGCCTGTACTGGCTGCGGTTTCATAACGCCGAAGGGGCCTCGGAAATTCGTCCGTTTGTTGTTGGCACGCTGCCCGAACAGACAGAAGCGGAACCCAATGATGATCTCACAAGTGCACAGAAAATTCTGCAGCCCGGCGTGACCATCAATGGCGTGTTGACCAAAGAAGTCGACACGTATCAGGTTTCACTCAAAAAGGGAGAAACGCTGGTCGCCTCGATGATTGCCAATGAGCAGCTGGGCTCTCCAATGGACAGTGTCCTGCAGATTCTTAATCACCGCGGAACCGTCCTTTCGCAGATCGATGACACACTCTGGTACGATCCACGCATTGTGTTTACGGCTCCTGATGAGGGAACCTACTACATCCGAACGTTCGCGTTTCCCGCCGATGCGAACAGCAGCATCGCCTATTCCGGCAGTGGTGCTTATATCTATCGCCTGACGCTCACAACGGGCCCGTTTGTTGATCACAGTTTCCCACTGGCTTTTCATTCCGCGTCGGCCAAACCGGTCGCGCTGGAAGGCTGGAACCTGCCCGACAGTCTCAAGTCACTGCAGCCGACTGTGGATGGGGCGAACAGCACCGCGTTACTCAGTCACCCCCAGTTGTCAAACTGGATTACGGTCCCGCTCAGTCCGGCGCCCGTTGTGCTGGAATCAACAGAGACGCAGCAGGAAAAAGGCCAGGCACTGACACTTCCCGCCAGTGTGACGGGAAAAATCGCAGCGGCAGAAGAGATTGACGTTTATCACTTCACCGCGAAAAAAGGGGAAAAACTTACGTTTCGTGTGGACTCGCATCAGTTGGGTTATCCACTCGATGCGCATCTGAAACTGTTTGATGCGACGGGCAAGTTACTGAAAGAGATGGATGATCCAGTGCGGAATTATTTTGACGCACGTCTGAATTACGCGATCCCCGCAGATGGTGAATACCGCCTGCAGGTGACCGACCGTTTTCAACACGGCGGTTTTCGTTACGTGTATCAATTGACGATTGTACCCACGGAAGAGGATTTCGCACTGCAGGCGTCGGAAGAACAGTACACGCTGACAGCCGGCGATAAACCGCTGGAATTTGAAGTGACCATTGATCGCCAGAGTCCGCGTTTCAGCGATGAGATTGAAGTCAGCCTGGTTGGCCTGCCAGAAGGCGTGACCTGCGCACCGGTGATTTCCAAAATGAAAGAGAAGACCGAAAAGACTGTCAAGCTGAAGCTGGAAGCCAAAGCGGACGTTCTGTTTCAAGGGCCGCTGGTCATTCAGGGCGTGAGTCTCAAAGACAAAACAAAATCACACACCGCAACCGCCGTCATCAAAGGCATCAGCCCCAAACGCAACACCCCCCGCCCCAAAGCCGATCTCGAACTGCCGTACCTGTGGCTGACGATTAAGAAGAAGTAGAGTTCGAAAGTTCTCAAAAACTGAGCGGCACGGCGCGCGCCGCTGTTTTTTGTGTTGGGATACCTAAATCAAAAACGGTGGCTGGCGCCATTCCGCTCACAGGAATAATGCTGCAGAAACCATTCGAATTTGTTTTGGGGCAGCGAAACCAATTCGTAGGGGCGTGACCCATGTGTCCGCCCGCCTGGTCGGGGTTCGATTTGTAATACAGGTAAGAACGGGGCCAGAGAAATCATTCGTACGTTTGCACGCAAACACTCAGGCACAGCGGGCGGCCACATAGGGCCGCACTCTACAACTACACGCTGCAGACGGTTTCACTGATATCGAACCCGATCATCGTAGGGGCAGCCCTGTGTGGCTGCCCGCCTGGTGACGTGTCATCAAAAATCATTCTTGGAATGGAACCGGAAAAAACGTCGCACGATTCCACGTAAACTACATCGACACATGGGTCGACCCTGCATTCCCATATACACGGAGTGTGGCACTGTTGGCTTGTGTAAAGACCGTACACATAGGTAACACACGTTCGGACACATGGGTA
>TARA_R110002111_G_scaffold106501_3_pt1 | contig 18860 bp, 18 predicted proteins | sample TARA_R110002111 | Tara Oceans TARA_R110002111 (sample SAMEA4397363) | marine metagenome | biome: Polar Biome; feature: [ZZZ] marine water layer (ENVO:01000295); material: water (ENVO:00002006), including particulate matter (ENVO:01000060) such as... | depth 199 m | reverse complement strand
GCCCTCGACTGGGGCCTCGCCAATGAAGTGGTCCCCGCAGCCGACCTCGTCGCCCGCACCAATGCCCTCGCCGCCCAATTCGCCGCCGGGCCAACCGCCGCCTATGGCCGCGTCAAGGAGCTCCTCGCTGCCTCGGCCACCAACAGTATCGAAACCCAGATGGAACTCGAAGCCCGGGCTATCGCGGACTCCGCACGCACTGCAGATGCCCGCGAAGGCATCGAAGCCTTCCTCAGCAAACGCAAACCCGCGTTCCGTGGCGAGTGACAGGATGAGCCACAAACCCTCCTTTCGTAATTTAACCGATCTGTCTCATGGTCGCTGAGGGGAACATCTTTCACCCAGCTGGAAATGTTTGCGAACCGCATGCTGCCACCGCCAAAAGGGCAGTGGTGAGCAGTAAACTTGTAAATCGCATTCTTCCCGATCCACCCGATATTTTTTGCTTACGGGTTTGCAACCCAACTCAACGCCAGAACTCCAGCCCCCTCCAAGAATGGAGGGAGAATGTGCCGGGTGTTAGGATTTGGAGACCGGGATAAACTTGCCCTTCATAGTCGTGTCACCGGGAGCGCGCTCGACCCAGGCTTCGCCCGCACCTCCGCCCGTCCGGCACAAATACGCAGTTTCGTCCACATAAAGCGGCAAAGCACCACGATAGGAAAAGCCGATCCTCGAATGCCCCAGGGATGCCGCGACATCATTGATCAACAAAGTGGCCTGAAGCGGACCATGCACGACAAGGTCTGGATAGTTCTCGACATCCTGGGCGTAGGAACGGTCGTAATGGATGCGGTGGGAATTGAATGTCAGAGCCGAGTAGCGGAACAGCATTACACTGTCGGCCCGGAACGGCCGGCCAGTCCCCTGCTCCCGACCAGGTAATCCCCGGCCCGCCGGCATGCCAGGATTCCGGTAGACCAGGGTTTGTGTCTCGGAAATATGCGCGCGTCCCCGAACTTCGATTTCGTGAGACAGGGTCACAAAGATCAGCGTCCCGGACCCGCCCGCCTTTTCCTCGATACGGTCCACCTTGGTGTGCCGAACCACTTCGTCACCGATGCCGAGCGGCGAGCGGAACACAACATCGCCACCTGCCCACATCCTTGACGACATCGGCATTTCAGGAAGGAGACCAAGCGATCGCGGATGCCCGTCTTCGCCGAGATCGACCGACGGCACCATTGGCTGAAACAGAGTCCAGTGAAATCCTGGTGGCACTATCTCTTGATCTGCATCGACCAGATAGTCTTCAAGCGTGTATCGAAACTGCCTGACGGCAGACTCGCGCACACAGTCTGTGAGTGTTTCCTCGGTTCCAACCCAGTCCTGCAATGTATCGATATCAATAGCGGTCATGTGAGCCGCTCCAGGCGTTCAAGAATTGCGCGAGCCCGCTCGACGAGCGGCGCATCGATCATTTCTCCATCGACAGACCTTGCCTCACCGCCACTACCGCCGGACATGACTTTGCGAGCCCATGCAGCATCTTCCGGCGAAGGGGAAAATCCCTGACGCGCTGGCGCGATCTGATTGGGGTGGATCAACAGCTTGCCGCCGAAACCCAGTATGTTGGCATGTTCAGCGTCTTCGCGGACCAGTGCCACGTCATCTATTCGGCTTGTCACGCCATCAAGTGGGGCTGCAATTCTCGCCGCCCTTGATGCCATGACCAGTGTTGACCGCGCCATGAGACAAGCCTCTCGCGTCGGCTGACAGCTGAGGTCAAGCGCGAAATCGATGGAGCCGAATATCAGCCGGTCGCAGCTTTCCGCCAAGTCGAAAGCAGCGCGCACGCCCCTTGCGGACTCGACAAGAGCGATCAAAGCCTGCCCAGGCCGTAACTGACTGCGTACCTTAGTAAGCTGCTCGGCGCGCTCGGCCTTGGGCAATACGATGCCAGCGATGCCAGTCTGCACGGCGACGGCAATATCTGCCTCGTACCACGGGGTCTCCGTCCCATTGACGCGCAGCCAGACATCCGCGCCGTCCAAGCCAGCAAGCGTTTCACTCGCTTTGTTGCGCGCATCGTCCTTGTCGTCTGCATTCACGGCATCTTCGAGATCCACGATTACAGTGTCAGTGCCGGATGCAGCCGCCTTGGCATATCGGTCTGGCCGGGTGGCGGGCACAAACAGTGGAAAGGAATAAGGGCGCATTGTCTGACCGTAATCAGAAAGAGCGTGGCATGCCAAGAACATGTTCGGCGACATAGGAAAGGATGAGATTCGTCGAGATCGGCGCCACCTGATAGAGCCTCGTCTCACGGAATTTTCGTTCGATGTCATACTCCTGGGCAAAGCCAAAGCCGCCATGCGCCTGCAGGCATTCATTCGCTGCTTGCCAGCTGGCATCTGCCGCCAGCAGCTTCGCCATATTGGCCTGTGCCCCGCAATCCTGCCTTGCGTCGTAGCGCCGGCAAGCATCAAACCGCATAAGATTAGCCGCCTCGACATTCACGAAAGCGCGCGCAATCGGGAATTGCACACCCTGATTTTGGCCTATCGGGCGGTCAAATACGACGCGTTCACCTGCATAGTTCACGGCGCGGTCGATGAACCAGTAGCCGTCGCCGATACATTCCGCCGCGATCAGCGTTCGCTCCGCGTTCAGGCCGTCGAGAATGTAGCGGAATCCCTTCCCCTCTTCCCCGATCAGGTTCTCTTCGGGGATTTCGAGGTCATCAAAGAAGACCTCATTCGTCTCGTGACCGACCATGTTGTTGATCAGCTTGATCTGCATGCCGGACCCGAGCGCCTGCTTCAGGTCGACAATGAAGACCGACAGGCCTTCGGACTTGCGCTTGACCTCGCTGAGCGGTGTTGTGCGGGCAAGCAGGATCATGAGATCGGAATGCTGGATCCGGCTGATCCAGACTTTCTGACCATTGACGACATAGCGATCGCCTTTCTTCGCAGCCGTCGTCTTCAGTTTGGTCGTGTCCGTTCCCGTTGTCGGCTCGGTCACCGCCATGGACTGCAGGCGCAGCTCGCCGGTCGCGATCTTCGGCAGATATCGTGCCTTCTGTTCGGCTGACCCGTGACGCAGGAGTGTTCCCATATTGTACATCTGGCCATGGCAATGGCCCGCATTGCCACCATTGCGGTTGATCTCTTCCATGATGATCGAGGCTTCTGTCAGGCCGAGACCGGAGCCACCAAACTCCTCCGGAATCATGGCCGCAAGCCAGCCCGCTGAGGTCAGCGCGTCGATAAACTCCTCGGGATACGTTTCGGCCGCACCGTGCCTGCGGTGATACTCAGCTGGAAATTCAGCGCAGAGCGCGCGCAGTGCCGCGCGCAGCTCATCGTGCGTGTCTGGGGCACAGGTCTTCATGGTGGAAACTCCCTTGGCGTCTTCTCATGGTCGCCGGACATCAGAGGCTGCCCGTCCGGGCGCCTTGAGTCCAGACGACACCTATTTCAGCATGTTGCGTGCGATGATGACCTGCTGGATCTGTGACGTGCCCTCATAGATCCGCAGCAGCCGGACATCGCGGTAGAGGCGCTCGATCTGGTAGTCGGCGATATAACCAGCCCCCCCATGGATCTGGACGCAGCGGTCGGCGATACGCCCTGCTGCTTCGCTCGAGAACAGTTTCGCGCATGACGCCTCCAGCACCGCGCTGCCATCCCTGTCATACTTTCGCGCCGCCGCCCGGCAAAGGTGTCGCGCCGCCAGCAGATCGGTCTGACTGTCTGCAAGGAGCGCCTGGACGAGTTGGTGCTGGCCGATCGGAACGCCGAACTGCTTGCGCTCGCGTGCGTACTCGGTCGCGATACTGACCATGCGCTGGGACGTCCCGGTCGCCACGGCGGACAAATGAATTCGGCCACGATCGAGCACTTTCATCGCCGTGTAAAAGCCTTTTCCGAGATTGTCCGGGCCGCCGATAATAGCCGAAGATGGCAGGCGGACATCGTCCAGCAAAACGTCACAAGTCCGCGTTCCGCGTTGACCCATTTTCTTATCGGTTGTTCCGAGTGAGATACCGGGCGAATCCGCGGGCATCAGGAATGCCGTGACACCGCTTGCACCCTCCTTGTCCGGGTCCGTCCGCGCGAGCAGCGTGAACATGCCGGCGCGGCTGGCATTGGTAATGTAACGTTTGGTCCCGTTAATGATGAAGTCATCGCCGTCGCGGCGGGCCGTGGTCTGGATGTGGGCCGCGTCCGAACCATGATCCGGTTCAGTCAGTGCGAAGGAGGAGATGATCTCACCGGTCGCAAGCCGCGGCAGGAAAGCTTGCTTCTGCGTCTCCGTGCCGTCCATGACGAGCCCCTGGGACCCAATTCCGACGGTCGTCCCGATCAGGGACCGAAACGCAAGCGAGGCATTGCAGAGCTCTTCAATGACAAGCGTCTCTTGCGCCATGTTCAGGCCGATGCCGCCATAGGCTTCAGGAATGGAGATTCCGAACAGGCCGAGGTCCCGGATTTCCTGGACGATGTCTTCGGGAATGTCGTCCGCCTCTTCCACAATGGCTTCAGCAGGGATGAGGCGTTCCTGCGTGAACCGCCGCACCATTTCCAGAAGCTGATCGAAAACGTCGCTCTCAATGCCTGAATTCATGGTCCTTGTCCTCGCCACTCTCAAGCGTGTCCGCCTGAAACCGCCACAATGATAATTCCGCTGTGCGAAACTATCATTTCAATATCGTAACACAAGGCTTCATTTTTAAATTTATCTAGGATAAGCTTTCAAGCATGCCCCCCGGGCTTCGGATGGACAAAATCGTCGAAAGAGAATGCTTATGTCTTCGCAAAAGCTGACCAGTTCAGACGTCTCCCTGACGGCCGGACTCCCTCGCGCCCCTGAACTTTCAGACTTGGAAGTATCTTATGGCGAGGACCGAAAATTTATCTGGTCAATCGCGCGAACAATGCAATTGCTGCAGGCTTTCCGCCCGGAAGAAGGTGCTTTGGGAAATGGCGACCTGTCCGAACGCACCGGGATCGCCAAGGCAACAGTCAGCCGGATTACGTATACTCTGACCGAGCTCGGTTATCTTGAGCGCACGCGCAACCGGCAATACTTGCCGACGTCCAACCTTCTTTCGCTCTCTCATTCCGTGCTTGGCAGCTTCCGGATTCGCCAGCTCGCCCAGCGAAAAATGCAGGAAATCGCAAATCTGGCCGGCGGCACAGTTGGTATTTCCTGGCCCGACAAGGACACAATGATCTACATCGCGGCCAGTATTGCCACGACGTCAGATGACTTGATGCCGGAGATCGGCACTCGCATGTCCATGGCAAAGAGCGCGGCGGGTCGCGCCTATCTATCGACTTTGGATGACGATGCGCTGCGCGTCCTTTTCGACCGATGGGCGGTCTTCTACGGCGCCGAATGGCCGGAGCTGGAAGACCGCGTCCGCGCCGCCATCGCCGACGTGCAGGACAAAGGCTTCTGCATCGTCGAAGGTGAATGGCGCAAGAATGTTCGCGGCGTTGCGACGCCGGTCTTCGACCGGGACCACGACACCTGGCTCGCCCTCAATTGCGGCGGACCGGCCTTCGATCTCGACCGGGCGCGTATTGAGGCCGACATAGGCCCACGCATGGTTCACTTCGCCCAATCGCTTTCTTCGCGCCCCTGACCGCGCATCAATAGTTATTCCAGGAGAATCCCGCCATGCCTCGCGCCGCCATTGTCAGTCCCGTCCGAACGCCTGTCGGCGCGTTCGGGAAATCCCTTCGCGACATGCCCGTCGAGAAACTCGGCGCCGTTGTGGTGAAGGAAGTCCTGAAGCGGACCGGCATCGATCCGGCCCTGATCGAGGATTTCGTGTTTGCCCAGTCTTACGCCAATAGCGAGACACCCTGTGTCGGGCGCTGGATTGCGCTGGAAGCCGGCCTGCCGGTCTCAGTCCCGGGCATGCAGCTTGATCGCCGGTGCGGCGGCGGCCTGCAATCCGTCGTCACCGGAGCCATGATGGTTCAATCCGGCGCATGCGATGTCGTCCTCGCCGGCGGCATCGAGAGCATGTCCAATATCGAGTACTACACGACCGATATGCGCTGGGGAGCCCGATCCGGCACGACCCGCCTCTATGACCGCCTCGACCGTGGCCGCGAACGCTCCCAGCCGGAAGAGCGGTTTGGCTACATTTCCGGAATGATCGAGACAGCCGAAAACCTTGCGCGCGACTACCAGATCGGACGCGAGGAGGCCGACGCCTATGCCGCAAGAAGCCACCAGCGCGCCGCGGCAGCTTGGGGCGAGGGAAAGTTTGATGCCGAAACCGTCTCCGTCGAAGTCCCGCAGCGCAAGGGCGCACCTGTCGTCCTCGAACGAGACGAAGGGATCCGCCCGGACAGCACCGTAGAAAGCCTGAGCCGGCTGCGTGCCCTCATGAAGGATGGAACAGTAACGGCTGGCAATGCGGCCCAGCAGAACGACGCCGCAGCCGCCTGCCTTATCGTGTCTGAAGACAAACTCGACGAGTATGGGTTGAAGCCGATGGCCTTCCTGAAAGGCTGGTCCGCTGTCGGCTGCGAGCCTTCACACATGGGCATTGGTCCGGTCAGCGCGACACGCAAAGTCCTTCAGAAAACCGGCCTGTCCATGCAGGACATGGGGCTCGTTGAAATCAACGAAGCGTTCGCCACGCAGGTTCTGGCGTGTCTAAAGGGCCTCGGTTGGGACGATCAGTCTATCCTCAATGTCAACGGCTCAGGCATCTCACTCGGGCACCCGATTGGCGCAACCGGTGTTCGTATCATGACGACGCTTCTGTATGAAATGACCCGGCGCGAGGTCCGCTACGGCCTCGAGACCATGTGCGTCGGCGGTGGACAGGGTATGGCTGCCATTTTCGAGCGGGCCTAACCGTCATGAGGGCGGGCACCCGAATAGAGCTTGAGAAACGGTGAAACAGGTATTCGAACCCATCGCCCGGTCTAGGAGCTGCCACGCTCATATTCCCAAATCGCGAAGTCGACAGCACGAGGCGCAATCACGGCGTATCGGCACCGAAGTCTCTCAACCGCCTGCAACAAAAGCGACCGAGCGAGCTCCACAGACGCTGGTCCCGGCAGCTCGATCGCATCGCCGACGTAACGGCAGATCATCCTATCCGCTTTGACGAATTCATCAGACCCAGCCAGCATCAAGCAGTAGTCAAATGTCAAACCAGACCCCTGCCCTGGTATTCGCATCAAATCGCGTCGCACCGCTTCATGTCGGCCGACGTCTTCCATATCGGCTAGCGTCTGTATGCCGTGTGACTTCAATACCTTGGCAAACCGCATGACCGCGTCAGCTTTGAGGATGCCAGACCGCGAAGATGTTCTCTGGCGATTGCCAAACACAGTGTTCGCCAGCACGTCTGGATCCTGGCCCCCGAAATGCTCAATAAATGCACTGACGGTATGCTCAACTTCCGCGCCATCTCTGTAATGCGGCCAGCCAGCGGCCTCGCAAAAGCGTCGGACAGTGTTCGCGGTGCCTTCGTAGCGAACCCCGATCGAAAAAACAGAGTCAATCACGCAAAGCGGCAACGACGCGTAATAGTACTCCTTGGGAAGCTCCAGATTCTCCAGATCGAAATCGCCTTCAATCCGTGCAGCCAGCTTCTCAACCAACTCGGAATAATCTGAAGACTCAGCACCTGAGACAATCGCCGACTTGACCGAAGTAGTTTCGATTTCAGCAACGCCGCACTCACTCAAGAAGGTGGCGATGCCATCATAGAACGCGCGCGGTCGTGTAGGATCGCCCTCATCCCCCGTCGGGACAAATATCACCATTCCCTGACGCGCCCTTGTCAAAATCACTCGATAAGCATTCTTCAAGTAGAGCTGCCGGTCAGTCGTATTGACGTTCTGCCAGCGCGTTCCCTTGAACGCGTAAGACGACCAGACTTCATCTTCCCTGCGCAGATCGGCGTCCCAACACACACAAGCCCAGTCCACCTCCAGCCCTTGAATATCAAACTCGGTGGCCGCTTCTTCGAGATAGTAGGCTGAACGAACGTCGTCGGGGCCATTCAAGAACCAATTGGCAGGATCGATCTTCGCACGCACGTTGAGCCCCTCAGGCCGCAACCGATTGGCGCCGGACGAGGCGATAATGCCAAACCGCTCTGTTCCTCTCGCCTTATCTCGCAGCCAATCCCGGGCATCGTCGATGTCGCGTGTCATCACAACCGGGTATCGATCCGCAATCTTGGCGAATACCGCGCGGGCCGCCTCAGCATCATTATCAAGGACATGGCCGATGAAGCTCGAAAGCGACTCCGCACGAAAGGACCGCATCGACACACTGAGATGTAAATCCTCCGACCAGTGTGCCCGTGAGCTGGTTTTGATCTCAGCCGCATCACCGAGCAATCGGTAGTCAGCATCAGCTAAGCGGTTGGAGAGATATATTTCCCAATCCTGGAAACTGGTCTGTAGCGCCGTGATCCACTCAGACAGGCCGGCTTCACCAGTGTTGATCTCTTGGCCTCCGCCGACGAGGCAAACAATCACGCACCAATCTTCATGTCGGTCCATGACGCTGATCAGGAACTCCGGCTCGGACATATCGAAGTCTGATTGGCCCCGCTTCGTCTTCATGAACTTAGACGCTTGGTCCTTCGTCCAAGCGCGCTGAGCTTCATCGAAGATCACGATCTTCTCGGGTGGAGCTTGGTCGGATCGTAGGGCTTCATCGCGGAAGTGGTGGATGTTCTGGACGAAGCTCGACACTTCTCGTTGGGCATCTGATTTCTTACAGCCGGTGCGATCTCGCTGGTCCCGCGCGAGCGCTTCTCTGAGCACTGTGACTAGGGGACCATTTCCCGATAGAAATACGGCTCGCTCCAGATCGTCGGAACGTGCGGTTTCGGTGGCGATGTTCAAACCGGCAAGGGTTTTACCGGAGCCCGGCACGCCCGTCACAAAGCAGATGGATTTTGTCCGGTTCTCGCGACTTTGCCGGATGACGTTCCGGATCGCTTCGGCCGTCGCATTGAGGTTCTGCGCACCCGCATCTGACCTAGCGATCTCTTCGACAGAGTGGTTCTGGTAGAGCGCCTGCGCCGCTTCGACGATTGTTGGTGTTGGCAGGTAGCCTGAGGATTCCCATGCTCCCGGAACGATCGTATCGGTCGATGCGCCTTCTGAAATGTGCTCGATGAGGTGCAGCAGACCCTGCCCAGAACTAAGTATCGGCTCGGCTACTTGATCCAACGCCCAACTGACGGGCTGAAGACCCAGAGCCTCAGCTCCGGTAGCGATCAAAATCGGAACGATTGGAACGTCATGTGACCCTGCATGAAAGTTCTTCAAATCGAGCGCATAGTCATGTGCTTGATCCTTGGCGGCGCGGTCGAAGCTTGCCGAGCCGACTTTGAACTCGATTACGAAGACAATTCCCTTGAGCAAAAGCACCACATCAGCACGCTTCCCCATGCGAGGGATTGCGAACTCGAAATAGATCTGTCCGTTGTCCAAATCTGCAAGCTCGTGCTTTAGAACGCGGATTTGCTGGCGCCAGGCGTCACGTTGCAACTCTTCGAGCGCAAAATTGTGGGCTGCCGTGAGGTGCCCCAGCAGGGTCTCCTCTGGGCACGCTTTGAATTCATCCATCGTCCCGGAATAATAAGCCACGTTCAGCATGGAGCCCTCCAGATACGTTAGGCCTGCTGAGCCTGCATTGCAGTCATCACATGATTCAAAGTGATGCTCCATTTATTGATAGTACGATTTTGAGCCGCACCCAAAGATTTGAAGCGCCAACACGGCTGCAGGGGCAGAATTAGCCCCTTGCAAAAACAGCCAAGAGTACAAACACGGCGACGACAGCGCCGATCGTGATCCGTATCCACTTCGGAACTGGCGGAGGTACATAGTCTCCAGTCTTCTCGTGGTCCCAGCCCATGTCTCTACTCGCAGCCGATCCCATCATTGTCCCGATCAAGGTGCGGTCCATAACCAGGATCACCCCGTCGCACAGGCGCCGCCCCAGCCGCGCGCGCCTCAGAACAGTTAGCGAAAGTCGTTCGTCTTGGTGAAAGCGTTTGCGGCGCAACAAATTGTTGTGGCCGCTTCGCTGGCGTGGAAGCCGGCGCAGGTGCACGATGGCAGTGATAGTCGCCGGTCTTACGATTGTTGTGACACCCTTGCGCATTCAATCCACCACCATGCGCAAAGGCAGGCGTGATCAATGCCAAGCTCACAACGATCACCGCACCTAATTTGAGGCAATTCACCCGCACCAGTTCGGCCTCTCTTCTAAAGGCTTCGTGCCGTCATGTTGCCAGGATCTTAGATGACCTGCCGCCAATCCCGACTTGCCCACGTCCATTCCATCAGCTTCCAAATCGATGACATGCCGATCATAGCGATCAATCGCATAGTCCGCCGTGATCTCTAGCGTGGCGCTACGCGTGAGGGCTTGCATGTAGTCTTTCGCATCGCGGCCCAGAGCTCGCTCCGCTTCACACTTCGTTCCGCCAATTGCGGCTCCGACCCCGCCGGTCTCCGGCGCGTCGACATCCGCAAGTCTGAAGTTCATTCCATTGATCGTGCCGCTATCACCATCGTCCCAGTCAATTGAACTAGCATCATCGCCATGAGCCGGAGAAGTACAGGCTGCCAGGATCAGTAAGAACGTGAATGCGAATGCTCTCCTCATCGGTCAATAATATCCAAGCAAGATGATGCATGCTGATGCGACCTCGGATACCGACATGCCCCGCAACGACGAATCCGAAAACGTCTCATCGACGCAGGCTTTGATGTTGATCGCATATGGTTTGAGCTTGTTCATTGAGCCCAAGCGCTGAACGGCTTCTTCGCCCAGCGCAACGCCGGCAAAATCGGCCGCCGTTGCCAATCGGTTTGCCTCAGTCGCCACGACCCATTGCGAACCGCGGGCTTTGTGCAGTGTCCCGCCGGAATACCATTGTGCTGACGCCGCCAACGGCAACATGAAAAGCAAAGCTGCCATCGAAACTAGTCGCCATAATCGCATAGTCTTCTCCACCTTTGGCTGAATTTATCATGCGAATGGCAGCCCGCATCAGTCAAACTAAATCTGACAGAGCATCAAGCGCAAGCAGGTGGAAGTTCCGGTTCCTGCCAGTAAATACCCTGGATATTCTAGCACTTAGTCCTAGTCAGTGAACCTCATCCGATCTACTCTCAGACCGGCTTGGGGGGACATGGGGATGGAGAAAACTACAACGCAACAGAGAAGCGCAACAAAGCGTTTTGGATTGTTCTCGGCCTTGGCCGTTGGATTGGTTTTAGCCACATATATCCTGATCGGGATCAGTATCTATTTTGGTGTTAAGCATGGTTGGCTCATCCAGCGGTGGAACACATTAGGCGGCGACGGACAGGCGAATGTGCTCGCCGCTATAATCACATCGCTCGGTCTGCTGTCTTCCGCCATCGTGCTTCCATTCATTTTCAAAGATCGGATTTCGTCGCTCAGCGACATGGTCGACCGGACCGAGCATGATTTGAAACAGCTCAGCGTCGCTACCAATGAGAAGCTCGATGAACTGACGCGCGGTTTTGAATGTCAGCTCGCCGAATTTCAAGAACAGTCTGCTCGGAAAGCCGACGAGGGTCAGGAGCTGGTGGTTGGACTCTACGCAGCTGTAACCACCCTGTTAGGCCAAGGACATATCACCGACAGTGCCCACGCTCGGCAAATTGTCCACGGGTTGTGGGAACAAGTAAAACCCGCTTGCCGCGACAAGCTGGAGAATAGAAAATATCTTCGTCAGACTACCACAGATGAAATCAACAGCCTTCGATCCATGAGCGATGATCAACTCTTAGCATTGGAGAAAAACAATATCATCTCTTGGGACGATCGGGCGATGCTTCTCAAACTGAAAAGACTGCGCTACGCGAAATCGGCACCGGCGCCTGCTGATTTCCCACTCATTCGTGAGTTGCAAAAAGCCGTCGACCTCTTCTGCCAGGGAGACGATACCGAGAATTACGGCAACGGAAAGTAAGCAGTTGCGGCGCCAATCCAACTAAATGTGAACCGTAGGATCGTCCACCGATTGATAGCCCGCTGAACTTATGGGCGGCTCGCACTGCCGAGTTGACGCGGCCCTGCGAATCAGCTCCTGTTCAAATTGTAGTTCCAAGGATGGGTCCGTTAAATTCGGCTCCGTCCTTTTTTTTGGGACGGCTCCGAGTTGGACAACTGCGTGCGTGCGTTTGTTTTAACTTTCTCGGAGCTGAAAAATGAAAGCCCATATAAATCCGCCACGTGGCGGCTGGTCGTCGAACGAACCGGCCCCGACCATCATCCATGTGATGATAGCAATGCTTAATGCCTACCCGCGACATGCGCGCCGGCACACGGCAAGCAAACTGAAGAAACTCCTCAAATCGGTCCATGATGTCGGACTTCTAAATCCGATCATTATCGACGAGACTAATACCATCCTCTCCGGGCATCTTCGCGTGGAAGCCTACAAGCTCATGGGCTTCGACACGATTCCAGCGATCCGGATTACCCATCTATCACCGGACCAGAAAGCAGCCTTTGTTCTGGCGGCCAACCGGCTTCCCGAAGAAGGCTCGTGGGATCGGGCTTCTCTCAAAGAAGAATTCGCGATGCTGGTCGAGATAGGTTGCGACATCGACCTTGAGACAACCGGCTTCGATATCGGCGAAATTGATCTTGTCATCGGCGCAGAGGACGACAGCGACGACGAGCCGCATGTTCCGCTGCCACCCGTCGAACCAGTCACCCAACCTGGAGACATTTGGATCCTCGACAACCATCGCCTTGTCTGTGGCAGCTGCCTCGAAGCAAACATTTGGGACCGACTGATGAACGGGGATGTGGCACGTGTCTGCTTCACGGATCCACCGTACAATGTCAAAATCAAAGGACACGTTTCATCCAAGGATCATGACGAATTTGCCATGGCCTCGGGCGAGATGAGTTCGGACCAGTTTGTCGAGTTTCTTCGCGCTGCCACTACTCTGGCTGTCGAGTGGAGTGTCGACGGAGCCATCCATTTCATTTGCATGGACCACAGGCATATGCGGGAGCTCTACGCTGCCGCGGATGACCTGTATTCCGAGCCGCTAAATCTCTGCGTATGGGTAAAGAATAATGGCGGCATGGGATCTTTCTATCGAAGCCGGCATGAGTTCGTCGCCGTCTACAAGGTCGGCACAGCGCCTCACATCAACAATGTCCAGCTCGGCCGCTTCGGCCGGAACCGCACCAATGTCTGGTCCTATCCGGGCGCGAACACCTTCCGGAAAGGCCGGGACAAGGACTTGGCCGATCATCCCACAGTGAAACCCGTAGCTATGGTCGCAGATGCCCTTCTGGATGCGTCTGCGCCCGGCGACATCTGCATTGATGGGTTTGGCGGATCGGGCACACTGATCCTTGCCGCAGAACGCGCAGGGCGTCGCGCACGCGTGATCGAGCTGGAGCCAAGATACTGTGATGTCGCGGTCCGGCGCTGGGAGGAGATGACGGGCCGTAAGGCAGTCCTGCAGCGCGCGGGCATCCCTAACGTGATCGCCCTGCCCGCACCGACCACGCTACTTCTGCCTCCCCCGGACAAGGAGGCCCAGGCATGAGCAAGGATCCCATTGGCTACGGCAAGCCGCCGAAGAAGCATCAGTTCAAGTCAGGGACGTCTGGCAACCCCAAGGGGCGACCCAAGGGCGCAATGTCCCTCAAAACCGCTTTGCAACGCGAGCTCGAAGCCAAGCTCGTGGTGAAGGAGCGAGGCAAGGCCAAAAAAGTGTCAAAGTTAGAAGCTCTTGCCAAGCGGCTGGTAACGGACGCGCTCAACGGAAATCCCAAGGCCCTGACTGAGTTGCTCCGTCAAGTGAACCTTCATCTGTCAGACGTTCCCGAAACAGATCCAGGTTCAGCGTCCGCAAGCGCCGAAGACGCCGCCCTGTTGATGAAGTTCGCTGCCCGGATCGCCGCTGAGAAGGAGGGAACCACGAGTGAATAACCTCAAAGCATCTACCTCTGTCGCTTCGGTCGCAGAAGTGATGGCTCTTTATCGTACTGACTTTCGCAGTTTCATACGGAAGGCATGGTCTATCTTGTTTCCAGGTCAAGTTTTGGACGAAAACTGGCATTTGGATGCTATCGCCTATCACATCGAGCTCGTGGGTCGCGGAGATTTGCGCCGCCTGATGATCAACGTACCTCCTCGATCATTAAAATCTCTGATTTGCTCGGTATTTTGGCCAGCGTTCTTCCTAGGCAATCATCCCGACAAGTGGATTCTAGTTGTCAGCCATTCGATGGACCTTGCGATCGACCTATCAAATAAATGTCGCAAGCTTATTGCTCATCCCGAATTTCAAAGGATTTTCCCCGCTCTACAAACCCAGCTTGCCAAAGACAGCGAGCGTGAAATCAATACCGTCCAAGGCGGTGGACGAATTGCGATATCGGTCGATTCGGGTGTCACGGGCCGCGGTGCCGATTTTGTTGTCGTTGACGACTTAATTGACGCATCCAACGCGGACAATGAAAACGTCTGCGGCGCGGTCAACAAGTGGTTCGATACGACACTGTCTACGCGCCTCAATGAGCCTGCCAAAACCCCGATCGTCCTTGTGATGCAACGTCTGTCGATCTTCGACCCTATTACTCACCTTGCGGTACAGGAGGAATGGACCAAGCTCTCCTTTCCTGCCATTGCCACCAAAAATGAGATCATTCGCGTAAGCGAAGGATTGACCCACGAACGCAAGGAGGGAGATCTTCTCCATCCGAGCCGATACCCAATCGACTACCTTGAAAGCCAAAAGAAGAAGATGGGCAAACGCGCATTCGAAGCGCAGTTCCAACAAAACCCCCTACCCGACGGGGGAGGCATCGTCGATATATCAAAGTTTGGTCGCTACAATAAGAGGCCAAAATTTTACGATGCGAAATTTCTAAGCATCGACGCGGCCTCTGGCAGCGATTCAGGCTCATATAGCGTCGTTCTGGGTTGCCGAATATCCAACGGACGACTATTCATTACGAATGTGTTCCGTCAGCGGACTACATTGCCAGAATTATTGAGGTATGTCGTAAAGGCCATAGAAGGCCATGACATCAATCACGTTGTTGTCGAGAAGGCTTCCAACGGGATACCCCTGCTGCAGATTTTGGCGGAAAAATACATCCACACGAAGATGCAGGATCAGTTCCCACACTTTCTTCAACCCGTGACCGCCAACAATGGTAAGCCAATGCGAATGGAAAAAGCCATGGTGGAAATCGAAAAAGGTCTCGTTTTTCTGCCCAACGAAGCGCCGTGGCTTGATCCCTTGGAACACGAACTGCGCGCCTTCCCTTCAGGGCAATTCAACGACCAGGTCGATGCCCTGTCCCAAGCGATCCACTTCTTTCACTGGTTCATGACTGATCCGGCAGCTCGCATTACAAGAGGGCTGCCACCTCATTAAAAGGATATAGGGATTCTATTTTCAGCCTAATTTTTCCCGGACTCCGGTTGTTCCTTCAGTGTCAACCAATCCGGCGGGAATAACGGTTCAAGGCATCGATCTTGTAAACTGGCGGTTTGATGGGGCGCTTGTATACTTCCGTTTCGAGGAACGTCATCTCGTCCTCCAGGGCATCATCATCAATATCAATCCACCAGCATTTGGGATGCGGCAGGGCTTCGGCCGGCGCCCAGCGGTAGCCGCGCTGCTTGAGCGTGTCTTTGAAGGCGTAGTCAGCGTCGACAGCAAAGACACGCCAGCCGGACTTGCGGGCGGAGGTGAGCAGGCAGGACAGCGCGAGTTGGCCAGTTGACGCGAGAGGCATGGTCAGAAGCTTGATGCCCGCATGGCAATCGATATCGGCCCGGTGACCTGAAAAGAAGAAACCGTACTCCATGGCCAGATATGACAGCTTTGCGCTTTCGTGACCTTCAGATCGCCAGTCGACGTCATTGAGCGAGCACGCCCAGGGCTTGGCTTCGAATTCCTCCATGAAGGCCTCGCATTTAGGGCGATCGAAACCTGCATTATGAGCGATGATGAGATCGGTGCCTGACAGGATCGATCGCACCTTGCCTTTGTCTATCGCATGGCCTTTGACCATTTCTGGGGTGATCCCTGTGAGCCGGGTTATCTCCTCGCTGATCGGACGGGTGGGGTCGTTGAACTGATCGAAGGTCTCGCCGATACCGCAGATCAAGCCATCCAGAGAGTATTGAAAGGGGATGATAGCCAGTTCGATGATTTCATCGTCATCGTCCAGGCCCGTCGTTTCAACATCGAGAAAGGCTGCCTGTTTACAGTTCGGAATATTGCACGCGTAGGGCTGCGGCGGGGTCAGGCGCCGCAAAACCTCATAGTCGCCTGTTGCCTCCATCTGCGCGGCGGCGCTTTCGGCTGGTAGGTTGTCGCCGCCTGTAAGCAAGTGCTGTGGCGTGAAGCGATAAGGCGCGGCCATGATTCATTCCAACTGGTAGGCGATCTTGCCAGGCTATCGGGATTCGCAAGCTGGATTGGTGCATAGTCTGCAACGGGCGCACTAGCAGACATTGGAAATTGAGTGGTTTCCGGTTTAAATCGGTCAAATATCGGAAGCGGGTCTCAATGGTTCAAAATTTGTCCTGCTTGTGCTTCCCTTCCGCGCAATACATTCGCTTTCAGTTTTCTATTTCCGCCCGGTTTGGCAAATTCTGACTTAGCTTGCGCAAGTTTTTTGTGTTGCCTGTTCGGCAATCGCAAACCTGCGGGATTAATAATCACACCCGTTACGTCTGCTGGCTTGTCGACAATCCAACGAGTTTTCTGTGCTTTGATAGACAGACCATGCTTGTGGATTTGCTGCTGAATTTTCCAAATCGTTTTTCCTGATACGATTTTTCCCGAGACTGTCAGGTCATCAATATAGAGAGTAAAAATGTTTCCCGCGTTTGTCGCGATCTCGTGAACTGCGTCCCACATTTCCGAATAAGCCCAGTATGAGAGAATAGGACTGGACGATGAGCCTTGTGGGAGAGATCCGTTGTCGCAACAAAGCCTTGCCAAAATCGTGGCGACATCCAATGAGCACTTCATCCGATGACGAAAGAAAGCGAGAATTTTTTCCTCCCGACAAGAGGGGTAGAAACTCTCAATATCCATCAAGCAGAAAGATCTTGAACCCCGATGTGCTGCTGCGTTGGTTACGTAGGTCTTTTTAGGCACTGGCGCATGCACATAATCTGGCGTTTTGATGCACGCTAGCAGATAGGCGATGCGGCTTTGCGCCTTATCGAGCCCCTCATGCGGCCGACAAAGCGGCCTCATCGAGCCGTCCGATTTTTTTTCCTCCCAGTATTCGTAGTGCGGAACTGACTTATCGATCATTCCTCTAAGCGCTGTTACGGAAGTATGCAGGAGTGCAGAGAGTTTTTTCTCGCTCTGCATTTTGTAGAAAGGACTGTCTTCCACCGGATAAAATTTCTTGGCTTTCTTGCGCCAAGGCTTTTTCGCTTTTGTCATGCTAAAGTTCCACTTCGCTATCAACATCCAGAATTGTGAGAAGGGCGATTATTTTTCTGGCAATAACCCCTTTCGCTTTTTCTAGGCGACCGGAAAGGTTCTCCTTATCTTGGAGGGCTTCCGCGAAAAACACCAAAGAACTAACGGGTATATTGAATACTTCAGCGTAGCGGCTGAGCAGGTCTAACGATGGAGTTCTATTTCCGCTCTCGAGCTCAGAAATATATGAGCGTGACACGCCAAGCCTTTTTGCAAGAGTCGACTGATTCAGACCTTGGTAGCGGCGAAGTAAACTTAGTGCTTGTCCGAACATATTTTTTCCAAAGGTGTAATTGAGAACGGCGCCTTACGAAGGTGGTCCGCTGAACCATCCAATGATAGTCTCAACAACTTTCCACAATCGCGGCATCCCAATAAGGATTCCCCGGAGCACCGTTCCCAGAATTTTAGACCACTTGGGTTTCTTTTCTGGAGGCGGATGCCCCATCTGACGCCGCTCCGGCAGGCTGGTAGTGCGTTTCGAATTTTTCATCGAAACCTCCCTCTGAAAACGCCCGCAGCGGAATTGCCTAGGCGTGTCTTCACTTTCAAAAGGAAACGGATGCCGGTAATTTCACTCGCATACACAGGACCACCGAGGTCTTCATGGTGGTCCTGGCTCGCCCCGCCACCGTCCTCATCTCCGGGGGGAAATGAACTTGAGCGGGTCAAAGGATAGAAGTTTTTTAGGCTTCCACGGGTGAGATGTTTTAATTCTCCTCCAAACTATAAAGACTTCTTCGCGTCACTCACCATGAGTGCCAACCAAATCCAACAGTATTGCGATTCGCTATCTCGTCAACAGAATGTCACACACAGTGAACAGTGGCGGGTCGTCGTCGGGTATCTAGGAGGCTCATTGCCAATGTCCGCTTCCGGGATTTTTCAGACCAAGTCATTTTGCAGCGTGGACTTCAGACGCGACCTGAGCCCACTTGCGTCAGATGGACCAAATCGACGAAATCAGACGGACACTCGTTCTCGTGCTCGAAAAAACCGAAGACGCGCACGAACAAGCCGTTGAGGCCCAGGCACCGAACCTTCCTGACACAGATCGACTGACCGCCATCATCGGGTTGCGAACGATCCTGGATGCGGCCATGGGCCACTGCCGTCAGGCTGAAGCCGACCTTCGCAATTATCTCAAAAAATCCTCCAAATAGGACTGGACTGCGCGCGCACGTCGAGCATTGGTGGTCATGTGGAGGGACCTGCTGAGGCCGCCCACCGGACGCCCGCATGACCACCGGGCCTTGAGGTCGTGGAAGCACTGATTGCTTCCCAACAATCTCAAGGAGCTCCAGATGCCCAAACGTAAAACAAACCTGCGCCCAGCCATAGCGCCGCCAAAAACAACCAAATCCGATCAGCTTAAAACCT
>TARA_R110002111_G_scaffold1162_5_pt1 | contig 18904 bp, 15 predicted proteins | sample TARA_R110002111 | Tara Oceans TARA_R110002111 (sample SAMEA4397363) | marine metagenome | biome: Polar Biome; feature: [ZZZ] marine water layer (ENVO:01000295); material: water (ENVO:00002006), including particulate matter (ENVO:01000060) such as... | depth 199 m | reverse complement strand
TTTCTAAGCGATTTGAAAGAGTTCACAAAGATTGAGTCAATTCAAATCAAGGGGGGCGAGGCTTTGTATGCCGATGAACCCCAGCTCAAACTGGATGATGCCTTCACTGCGCTCAAAACGGGTTCGGTCCGCGGGATGCAGATTCGCTACAAGCACAACGGATTTGACTGGACTGACACGGTTTTCAATGCAGCAAATGACTATAAAGTGATTCGGTGCCAACATCCCGGTTCGAAAAAATAGAACCCGTTTGCTCAAAATATCCAGCTAAATTATATCTAGAATTATCGAAGTGTTTTCTACGAATTCTTGACAGAAAGTTGTGTCAATTTTTGAAAGCCGCAGGTATTGTCCAGCCGATACAACCGTGTGCAGATCATCATTGCTGACTCTATTATTTGTGTTGGATTCAAAAACAGAATTGATGTCATCGCGACTTTTCCTGATCGTGAGAGAGACTGAAATCATTCTCATACAATCAGGCCATCAATGTGCTTCATTCTGCAACCTGAACTCGCTAGTATCCGCGTACCATTGACGTGTCCCCAAGAATGACACCAGTTACATGACTTACTGGCCTGTTGTTTTCATTGCTGTTCAGTCAGCCTGTTGCAATGGAGCGGAAGCAGGCGAGCAGAACAGATTTACCTCCGGCGTTGGGGCAATTCTTACGGTCAGAGCTCTGATTACCTGAGTACGTTTGTGGCCGTTTTGTGGCATTCATCTTTGCCTGGAATGGATCAATGCCTGATAAAAGATCTTGACGACTTGCAAATTAAATCTATTATTTCAGTCTCAAATACAACGGAAGCCCGGCAGTAAATCAGCGTTCAGAGACTCCCACTCTCGCCGCATTCAAAGAACAATGGCTCGTGACCTCTTGTAAATAAGTGGTTTGCGAGCCATTATTTTTTTGTCCCCCCCCACTTGCTCCGTTTTTGTCCCTGCGCAAAAACTCCTGATTTGTGGCCCCACCCAGAAACAGGCACAGCAGAAACACCGCTCCTGAAAAGCCTGCCAATAGTTTCGAAATAAATTTCACACTTCACATCGCTGAGTTCTCCTAAACATATTAAGAACGAATCCAGGCAGGGAACCGGCAGCGAAGTTGTTCTGCTCTCCTGTTTCCGCACGATGCGACCAACGGACACTGTAATCGGGCTAAGTCATTGGTGTAATTATGACTAAACAGAAACGAGCTCTGTAAAAATGGATCCAAATCGTGTCTAATCACTCATATACTTGATCTCTGTGCGGTAAACAAATTGATTTACAAATTTCAAACAGCCATAATGTCTAAATGTTTTAATGAAATATTAAACAACATTTAGATGCTTTTGAGCCAGTGCATAAGGCAATCCATGCGTTCTCCGCAAAAAAAGACCGATCGACTTGGTTTACGCTCAAGAGTCACCTGTCCTCACTGCTGGCAGGAATTTGCCGCACACGAGACAAACTGGATTTCCGTCCACCCAGATCTGAGTGGCGATCCGATTGCCGGTTCCGATGAACAACTCCGTTTTCTACCCACCCGTTTTAATGTGAACGGCCAGGCAATTGACATGAATGGAGTGGCCTGCAGTGAACTTGCCTGCCCGCACTGTCATCTCAAAATTCCTCGAGCGCTGCTGGAGATGAAGCCGCTGTTTTTCTCGATTCTGGGGGCGCCGGGTTCCGGTAAATCCTATTTCCTCGCTTCCATGATCTGGGGCCTGCGAAATATTCTGAGGCGATCCTTTCGGCTGGCCTTCTCCGATGCAGACCCGCTGGCGAACCAGTTACTCAATCAATACGAAGAAAAATTGTTTCTCAATCCAGACTCGAATGAACTGGTGGCACTGCCTAAAACAGAAAAAGAGGGAGAACTTTATCAAGGGGTCTCGATAGATCAGAGAACCGTCTGGCTGGCCAAACCCTTTGTTTTTTCTCTACAACCCGATACCGATCACCAGCTCGAAACAAAATCCAGCCAGCTCTCCAGGGCGGTCTGTCTCTATGATAATGCCGGCGAACATTTTCTACCGGGCGGTTCAAACGCGAACAATTATGGTACTCAGCATTTGTCTCTCTCTCAGGCCTTATTCTTTCTGTTTGATCCGACACAGCATCCCCAGGTGCGTTCTCGCTGTTCGGGTAAGTCAGCAGACCCACAAATGATGGACCATGCCTGGACCCATCGGCAGGATCAGGTTTTGTTCGAAGCCGCCAGCCGCATCCGCACACAGGCGGGAATTCCTCAAAACGCCAAATACAAACGCCCCCTGATCGTAGTCGTGACCAAATACGATGCCTGGTGCTCGCTTATCGGTTGTCCCCCTTTAAATTCTGCTCACCTGATGCATGAGTCAGATGAGGGTCGTTTTTTACTCGATACAGAACGCATCCTCAAAGTCTCTGACAAAATCAGGAAGGTACTTTCTGAACTGACACCGGAATTCATTACTGCTGCGGAAAGTTTTGCAGAAGATGTCACTTATATTCCCGTCAGTGCACTGGGAACCTCACCTGAGATTGCCCCCCATGGAGGATTTCTCGCCATCCGGCCGTCACGCATTCGCCCCATGTGGACCGAAATCCCCTTCTTATACGGGTTGCATAAAGCCGTTCCCCATCTGATCCCTTCTGCTTCCTCTACTGCCCGACGGGTCGCACCTGCGGTGGATCAGATCACTGAAACACAGGCCTCGGCCATCCCCCAGAACAACAGGGAGGCCGGTTCATGACCCAGGAAATCCTCTACACCTCTGCCCCCGAAGGATTAAAGCCCGGCAGCTCCGGCTTTTGCACCGTAGTCAGTACTTCCGGCATGGCCCAGAATCTGGCGATGAAGCTGGAGTCCATGAGTGGATACCGACACGCCTTCCCTCCCCACAGCAGCGAAGCGAAATTCAACCCGGTCAATTATTCTCATCTGACCATTCAGATAGGCGGCCGCAAATATCATGTGCTCTCCCGTATTTCTGATGCGGGCCTGGATTATACACAACGCTCAAACAAACTGGCCCACCATGTAGCTCTCGACCAGACGGATCTCCCCCCGGCAGGACCGGCCGCCCTGCTTGCGACACCAGGATTTTCGAGTGTGCAATGGGATGGCCAGGTCCAGCTCATTCCCCGCCGCCCCGGAATGGAATCAGCACACGTGGCAACCGGCCCCTGCCACGCATGGAAGAATACAATGGGTGACGCCGGCTGGGCGGGTGTGGTTGCCAGCCATCTGTTAACCAAGCCTGACAAAACGATCTCGATTATTTTCCCTCGCGGAACAGATACACTGGCTCTGGTTTGCGAAGTCTTTTCTCTACTGCCGGAAAATCAGCGATGGCAGACCACTTTCAGCACCTACTTCACAAAACTACCAGCCGGCATGGACTGCCAACTCCGTTTCGTACTCGATGGTACCAGTGAATCCACCGCGCTGCGACGTCATCCGCATGTCGCGGTGATTGATCTGGCGGCTCCTGCAGAAGTGACGGAAAGTCATCCATTGATCACTCTGGCCCGCACCGGTCAGATTGAGAAACCACGACCCCCTGTCCCACGAAAACCGGTTCCTGTTTTCCCCACACATCCCGTAGCGGGAAAACATTCTTCCGCTGAAGAGACGCCTGAATTTGAAGTCACAGAGCAGGATCTGGTGACAAACGCGGAAAATGCCGGAATCTATCAGTATGGCAAACCACAGGGTCGTCCAGCAAACGGACAACGCCTTCCGGGAGCACATTTGCCACACCAGAAACAGGCCAACTATTCCAGACTAAAACGGAGACGGAATCTGCTACTGAAATGGCTCATGGGTGGCAGTTTCCTGCTGATCCTGCTCCTGCTGACATTTCTGGCTGGATCCTGGGTTGGCAAAAACAATTCGTCGGTCCCGGCTGACAACAGCGCACAGGGGACCGAACCAGCGACTACTGACACAAAACCGAATCCGGATCAAGGAAATCAACTCGCGCTGGCAGAACCTGAAACAACAACTGCGAAAACGAATCCGCCACCAGCAGCATCAGAATCAAAACCAGCCACAACAAAAGAAATGGATGAGACCGCCGGTTCAAAGACAACAAAACCAGAGCCTGAGCCCGTGGCAGAGAAACCTCTAGCGAAAACGGACCCGTTTGTGGATATTGCCAGCAAGGGATATTACCTTCAATTACCTGATTTTAATTCTACCGAAAACAAGGCACTGGCTAAGGTTTTCCTTGAGCCAGAACAACAGCTGGATCTGGCTGTGCAGGGAGGGAAACTTCTTTTTAATGGAAATGCCGACTTCAAAATAGAACCGGGATCAGGCACAAAATCAGAGTCTACATGGAAGGTGATCAAATTTTCGGAGAATCAGCTCAGTGGAAAGAGCGAAATCGGAATCTTTCAGCTGAAAGACAATCTCCTGTCTTACAAATGGGCTGGAGAAAAAAATAAAGATGATTTTATTTTTCAGTTCGCGATTCTCTCTCTGAGCATTAATAAAAAAGCGAAACCTGTTTTGTGTAAGATAAACACACCGCAGCGTACTCATCCTTTGGAAATGAAAAGCAGTTCCGCAGCAACTGCATTTGCCATCGAAACTGACATACCGATTCCAGATGTCCTGAAATCTGCCTCTCAGCATATCTATCTTGAAATCAACAAGATTGACATGAATTCCGAACTCACTCAGGATATCTCAATTCCTCAGATCCCTCTTCAAATCGTCGATGCCACTTCAGGGCAAGCGAATGTCAGCAAAGATCAATTCACCGTAGAAGTGCTTGCCAGACTGGCCCCCCATATTACGCACTTGTCAGAAAAAAACATTCCTCGATTCAAAATCGACTTTCAATATACCTTGGACCGCGAACAGAAAACGCGTCTGGAAGGCAGATTATATGCCTACCCCTGGTATATTATAAAAAATTATGGTCAGGATGAATTTGCAATCGTCTCTACTGCGACACCTCAATCAGATGAGATAAACAGCTTCATATGGAGCAACAAACATAGAACTCATTTAATCAAGGAATTAAAGGATACACAGTTCGGGAACAAGGCTCTGAATATGCTGGATCAGAAAATTAAGAAAGAAGAGTCTAAGTTGGAAAAAAACGCAAATAAAAAAGAGCAGGAGGAAGCTCGAAAAGCTATCGCCAAATGGAAGAAACAGAAAGCAGAAATCAAAGATATTCTTACCTACTACCCGGAAGAACATCAATTCTTTGATAAAACTTTTATGCCTGGAACGACCTGCTGTCGAATCCATTATCGTCTGTTTCTGAAAATAGAGGAACATGAAATCGATATATCTCGTTCCGGGGATAGTACTAACCCCTGATATTTGGATTTAATAAATGTCGCTGATAGAGTTAAGATTGCCAACGTAATGAATGAGATACAGCAACTGGTTGAAGAAATTCAAGCGATTCTGGCTGAGCCTGCGCGACCACAGTTTGAGACAATCGAAAGACTGAACCGACCGTTAACGGAAATCGTCATTCGCATGAACGCTCGTCTGCGGCGCTGTGATGCATTACTGAGCCAGGGCTTACGCTCGGAAGCCATTCAACTGGCAGAGCAGGCCCCTGATGTACTCACCACGATTTCGTATCTGGATTTTCCTGAATGGGATGAATGGGTCGGCCTGGTACGCGAAGAGGGGTTGAACGCCCCGCCTGAACTGCTGATAGAAATCGCGGCAGAACTCAACCAGTCTTACACCGTCGCATCGGCACTGGAACACCACCTCGATCAGCATCGGGTCCTGGCACTGGCGCGGGCTCCCCTGTCGAAGCGTCTGTCGGTCATGCGCAAGATCAGCAGTCTGGATGCTGACAATCCCATCTGGCAGGATGATATTCTGGTTTTTGAACAACAGCGATTCGAACAGATTCGTAATGAAGTCCAGGAGGCGGCGCAGCAGGGAAACGCAGACAGTCTGGCGACCCTGGAACAGGAACTGACCACCACTCCCTGGCAGACGTCTCCCCCTCAAAAGCTGGTATCCAGAACCATCGCAGCACACAAACAGAGCCGCATCCTGAAAGCAGAACAGGAACTGCGTACGCTCGAACCGCAACTGACCGAAGCCTTTGCGGAACTGGACCTCGAAAAAGCGCGCCCCCTCAGAAGCCGCTGGAATGCACTCATGCAGATCGCAGGCCCGGCTGTCAGTAATTCAATACTGGAAATTCAGAAGTTCGTGCAACCGGCGCTGAACTGGCTTGAGGAAACAGACAAGATCCAGGCAGAAGATCATGCGTACGAACAGGCCGTTTTCAATCTGGAGCAGGCGATCGCAGATCAGCAACCTGCAGAAGAACTGCAGGGACTGTATCACGAAACCACGAAAACGGGACGGAACCTCACGCCGCATTTATATCAACGTTACACAGACTCTCTGCAGCATCAGGAGACACGTTCACGCAGACAGTTTTTCCTGCTGGTAAGCGGCACTCTTGTTTCTCTATTGATCGTCGGCCTGCTGCTGGGCTACCTGATTCGGAAATCAAATCAGGATCAGCAGATCGCAGAGCATACCGCCACCCTGCACGAGCTGGTTCAATCCGGAAAACTGACCAGGGCACAAGAGTATCGAGAACAGTTAAAGACTCATCCCTGGATCCTGGATAGCCCTGAAATCCAGCAGCATTCCGCCAGGCTGGACGAAGCACTCGAGCAGGAACAGGGAAGAATCAAACAGTTTCAGGCAAAATTGAATCAGGTCAGTTCGCAGATTCACCCCCAGATGAACTGGGAAGAGATTACGCAGGTTGAATCTGACGTTCCGCCCGTCAGTCAACTGGCAGTCACCGCTGATGAAAAGGTTCAGCTGGAACGGTTAAAACTGACTCTCTCCCGGGAGCGGTCTGAATTGCAACAGAAGTTTGACAACCAGTTCAAACAGGACCTGAATGTATTCACTGACCGGATCCTGTCTCTACCCGAAGAGGAAATGGTCGCCATTAATAATGCACTGACAAGCCTGGATGAACTTCAACAGCGCAACCACATCTCAAAATCATTGAAAAATGATTTACCCAAACTCAAAGTCATGCTGGAAGACAAACAGGCCATCATGCGGCGGGATCAGGATCTGCAAAGGCAGTATCAGAACATCAGTCGCTCGATCGGAGATTTCGACCGGTATCAAAAAAGCCTGGAAGATTATATTCTCAAATTCCCCGAGACATCTCACGCCAATGAATTTAAAACGATCATTCAAAAGGAACTGCCTCTCTGGAAACAGTTTGAAGAATGGAAGCAAATGGCGCGAGAATGGGAACAGATTCCGATCAGAGAACTCACTCCGCAGGCTGCCCGAAAACTGCTTGAAAAAGTCAACACTCTGGAAGCAGCCTCCAAGCCGTTACCAGTGCCCGCGTCAATTCAACGGCTGCGGCCTGCCGTCGCTGCAATCGCCGGCCGCGTGGATGAAAATCAGATCCCCGTCTATCGCCCATTGCTCGAAATCCTGCAGGGCCCCCTGTATTCAAATCTGAATCTGGTTCTGACGCAGGATAACAAGCGATATTATACCCTCGAATTCCCCAATGCGCTGGGGAACCGGCTGCTGTTCAAAAAGTTCAACAATATCTCATTGACCCGATCAGACAAATTCTCGATTGATCAGTCTGAAGTCATCATGCCCGCGAAATCCCCCGATCGGGACTGGTCTTCTCCTCAAAGCCGATTCACCAAAAGTATCACTGCAAAAGTTCCCGAGGCGCTGGAAGGTGCATGGGAATTGACTTTTATCACGCTCCTCGAAGAACTGTATGCTGACGCACAGATGGAACCCATTCTCAAGTACCAGCTGCTGCGCAGTGTATTAGAGCTTGGCTGCAAAGGCAGCCTGCCTTTACAGGAAGAGTTTGCGGATGACTTAAAAAAATTGTCAGCAGTGAATGTCGATCCTGCCGCCAACTGGATCGACCCGGAAGATCCGCGTGCTCTGTTTGCCCGAAAGCAGGTCACGGATAAGCTGAAAGAGTTCTCGTCCCCGTTAAAAAAGCGGGAAGAAATCGAGAGAGCCTTTGAAAATCTGGAGCAGATCAAACCTGATGACAGCTATCGCTGGATTGGCTGGATCAGTCGAAATTCCAAAGGAAGTCCTGTAATACGTATTAACGTCGATATTCCCCCGCAGGATACCGGCGAACTGATGGTCATTGTACCCGACGCTGAACCGGATAATATTTATCAGACAGTGGGTAGCATCAACAAGGGAAAGTTCCACCTTAATCCCCCGGTCAGTCCGGAAGCGGCAACCCAGATCTACAAAGAGGGGCGTGCTGTATTTGTGAAATTGAAGTAGCTGACAACGTTGAGACGCTGATCTGAAAACGTGATGGAGAATCAAGGTGGATGAATCGCAATATTATATACGGAATCGTGGCCGCATTCAGGGCCCCTTCGATCCACAGGCTCTGCAGTCACTGGCAAGGCGCGGTCGATTTGCAAGGCACCATGAAATCTCGCACGATCAGAAAACCTGGTATCTGGCATCCGAGTACCCTGAGTTATTCCCCGAGCGGCCTGCCCCCCGAACGACAGGCCAGGACGCTACTTCTGAGTCGAAGCGCCCGGAACGAGAACGCTATGCAACGGCTGACCCACTCCCCCTGGAGGCTCAGCATGCGAATTCACCTGCACCGACTCCCCCTCCGCGGTCAAATGAGCAGAGCCACTGGTATTACATTTCTAATCAGCAGGAAACGGGCCCCGTTAAACCATCAGAGCTAATTTCCCTGTTGAGACAAAAACAGATTGCCGCGGATTCCTATGTCTGGAATCCGACTCTCCCGGACTGGGTGAGCGCCAACACGCTGCCCGAGCTGTTCCCGTCCAACCCGAATCACGCAGCAGCTCCCAATAATGCTGCTGCCTTTCTCACGAACTGTCCTCAGTGTCATTCCGCCCTCGAGCAGCCAGCCGCCTTCTGCCCGGTGTGCGGAGCCAGCCTGCGTCATGCTGATTCTACAACAGGCAACCCGACCGGAATCCGACAGCAGCGAAACGGCATGACGACCCTGCTGCTTTCCCTGTTCGCAGGATCTTTTGGAGCCGACCGTTTCTACCTGGGTTATATCGGACTGGGGTTTTTAAAACTTTTCACGCTGGGTGGGCTCGGTATCTGGGCTCTGATTGATTTCATCTTAATCGCGACAGGTAAACTAAAAGACGCTGATGGAATGCCATTAAAGTAATAGAACCGGTTATACTGCAAATCTCGATTTCTGAGCACCATCAGGGACCCTAAAGAAAGACATCATGCAACACAGGGCTAACGAATCATCAACGCAGCGGCTCTCCTGGGTTAAACAGGACATCGAACAACGACTGTTATTTAAAGGAGGCAGGCACACTCGTGTGAATAATATTCTCTCTGCAATGCTGGGTTTATTAATCTCCATCCTGTTTTATACCTGCCTGTATCCGTTCCCGCATTCATCGATCACGGTCATGTTCACGCAACGGGGGCCCATCCCTTATTTTATTGTCTTTTTTTCAGCATGGTCGCTATGTATCCTGTTCTTTAAGTGGCGTAAACTGAGTTATCAGAAATGCAGTCTGAAAATCATGGTTGTCCCCCCGGAACACGATTTTATCCTCTCCTCTTCCACCGTTAATCAGGTGATGGACGAGATTCAGTCCGCCGTCGATGATCCGAAACAATTCGTACTCTTCAACCGGATTGTGGTTGCGCTGTCAAATCTCAGAAACCTGGGACGTGTGACCGACGTTGATGACATTCTGCGTTCGCAGGCAGATACCGATGTCTCTTCCATGGATACCAGTTATAGCCTCCTGTCAGGCTTCGTGTGGGCGATCCCCGTTCTGGGATTTATCGGAACCGTCATCGGGCTTTCCGACGCCATTGGAGGCTTTGGTGCGGTGCTCCGGTCGGCGGAAGATATGGACAAAGTCAAAGCGGCACTCCAGGACGTTACCGCGGGCTTAGCAACAGCATTTGAAACAACCCTCGAAGCGTTAGTGGCTGCTCTGGTGATCCAGCTGCTCATCACCTTCATCAGAAAATCTGAAGAAGAGTTTCTCGATCAGTGTTCGGAATATTGCACTCAGTATATTGTTAACAAACTGCGGATCATGCCTTACGAAACCGATTCGTCACGCTGATCTACTGGCTGCGCATGACCCGGGAAGTCGCACCGTAAGCCAGCCGTTCTCCCTCAGGCAGTAAAACCAGCTCATATTGATTTCCGCGTTTGACCAGTGTTTCCCTGACGAGGTCCCACTGGGCATGCGAGTCTGGCGAAACCCAGATGCGAATCAGATGTCGGCCGGGAATTCCGCGTGCATCGAACCTGGCTGCAACAAGTTGCGGATCCGGATTCTCCGCCGGGATCTTTAATCCGGCTGACAGCACTGGATCAAGAAACCGAATTCCGTTTTCTTCTGAAGATCGGAATTCGGCTGGATAACTGAGATCACAGAGAACCCCCTGTTTCAAAATGAAGTTGGCGTCGGGACTTCCCGTTTTCTTCAGCGCAGTAGGGAGCTGTGATTCGCGGGCATTTTTCTGCACCACTCCCTGCAATTTGACTGAAAGATTCTGCAGCTCCGTACGTGCATTCTTTAAATCATCCTGCTGTTGCTCCAGTTGATCACTGAGCTGATTGATATTCTGTTGCATCACGGCTGTCTCTTCCCCGCCACGGGAATTCGAAAGTACCGTCTGCGAAACATCGAGTTTGCTCTGACGCACCTCTTGCGAAAGCCTGACGGATTCCTCGCTGGTGAACTGCGCTTTGATGGCTTTCAGTCGAGACGTGGTTGCGGTGAGTGTCTCCAGCCGTTCGCGCGAACGTTCCAGATCCTGCTGTAACTGCAACAGTTCCAGATCCAGTTCCGCCCGGTTGTCCTGAGGAATGCGCGGGATTTCTCTGCTGCTCATGTTGACCAGCACGATCACCATAATCGCAATAAAAAGCACACCGCCAAAAGTATTACAGATGGTGTCCAGCAGCAGTTCCAGGCTGCTTTCTTTGATTTCAGTCGATGCTCGTCGCGCCATTAAAGACCTGCCCCATCTTTGGGATCGATCACGATTTTCTGTTCGTCGATCGCATCATAACCAAATGAAATCTGCTGCTGATCCAGCATTTTGAATATTTCCTCATAAGTCAGTGCCGTCTCCGGCCGTAACAGGACCATGCAATAATCGGCGGCGGGAGACAAGCCGATCAGCCACTTCCGAAATTCTGCATAACTGGCAAACTGCTGAGGCGTCGATTTCACTCCCATGCGAGCCACCAGGACCTTCTTCTCGGAAACATCCACCAGCCACTGTGTTTTCGGAGTATTCCGGGCAGGACGAAAAATCAGTCGCTTCCCCTCCTCCAGCTTCTTCAGCTGCTCCGACTTGTGCGCGATTTCATTTTTCAGATCCTGTATTTCTTTAATCTCCTCCCGGCGCTCTGCGGCTGTCTGCCTGATCTCATTCAGCTGTTTTTCCGTTTCACCTTTTTGATTTGTGATTTCAGCGGTATCTTCGGTAACACGATGCTGCAGTTCCCGAATTTCAGTTAACGTCTGCTGCAGGGAGGATGCGTCCAGAAATACTTCCGGCGTGATTTCCTGATTTTCAACATCAATCTGCTGCTGGAGCAGTTCACTTGCCTGCTGATTTTGAATCAACTGCTGTTTTAACTGTCTGACCAGATCTGCTGTCTCTGCGTGCGCAGATTTGGGATGCCTTTGAATCAGTTCCAGGCTCATCAGCAACGTGACAAAAATCACGATCCCTGTTACGGAGGTAATGATATCCTGAAAGGCAAACAGCGAGAATTTATTTTGCGTTCTTCTTCGTCTCATATTGATTTCATATCAGTTTGAAAAATATCCTCTGGAATAGAAGCTGCCTGCATTCAGCCGGCCTGCTGCTGCAATGTCTCTTCAGGGAACATACCTGTATTCCCCCCGATTCTCTTCAGCGATACGTTTCAACAACGGCTCGCCAGACTTATTCTGAAAGGCAATCGTATGAATTGCTACGTTACCGGCATTTTTAGTTTTGAGAAGGTCCGCAATATGTGGATCAAAAACGCCATCGGTCATCAGGAAAATGGCGTCAGGTGAAAGCGATAATGCGCGGAGCAAGGCGGTCGCAGGTTGCGTCCCACCACTCATCTGAAATCCATCAACCCACTTTTCCAGTTGCGCCACATTCTCATCTGTGGCCGGCAGCGGACGACGGGCCGTTTTGGTCGGCGCAAACATGGGATAATCCTGGTCTGAAAAAAAGATGACATAAAAGCTCTGTTTGAGATTCAACTGACGGATTGATTTCGTCAGCTCCTGTTTAGTGAGTTGCATCGGGGTGCCGTCCATGCTACCCGAACAATCGACAACATACACGAAAACCGGCCCTTTGGCTTCGATACCGAAAAACCTGGCTGTCCCGACCGAAAAGGAAGGGGGGACCTCAGCCGGATTCATTGTACCCTGAGTAGAAACCGGCGGTGGTGGCGGTAAACTGCTTGAGGACGTTGTTTCAGCAGTTTGAGGAGTCACAGCAGGTGTTGGTGCAGGCTCAGGTGTTCCCGGCAAAGTTCCTTCAGTTGAATTTGAAGATTCTGGCTGATCCTCGTCTGTCTGTATTTCTCCAGGCGGAGCGGAGCCCGCCCCCTTGCCGCCGGACGGGCTGCTGAGAGACATCCAGTAAATCAGACATAACAACAGAATCAGAACGAGAGCGCCGATCAGTCCTGCCAGCAGTTGTTTCCGCCGCCGCTGCTGAATGCTGCCAGGGCTGCCGGCGCTGACAGACGAGGCGGGAACACGCCTGCCTGATTCCTGCGAGGGACCATCGGCCGTTCGCTGCGGAACAGACTCTTGAATTCTTCCCGATTCGCCTTGGGAAACGGGTCGCCTCGCAATGCCGGTAATTTTACGTTGCGACTGCTTCGCTGCTGCCAGGAAAGTACTTTCATGCTGCTTGCGTAGCACGGGCAGTTCCTCAATTGGAACCCAACTCCCCTGCTCTCCTTCGCGCACCTGATACTCCGTATGCAACTGCCCCTGACTCTGGAGATAAAGCAGCTCCTCAGTGGAACAGGGTCCCTCGACGCGATTCTTGATTTTCAGATAAAAGTGCACCATTTCATTCCACTGTTTCGCAATCGTCCTTCAGACCTGCATTATTCAATTTCAGTCAGATCATACTATACAATAAGGCAACACCATCAAGCTACTAATCATCACAAGAACATTCAAAAACAACAGAGCCCCTTCTGATGTGAGCGTCATTTTCATTGCTGAATTTACCTCTCTCTACTGGATAAACCGGTCTTGACCGCCTCTCGGCCATCGGGATGATGCTAATCAGCGTCGCGCGCGAGCACACGGTTTATTCAGCTGATTTTTCTGAATCTCTGAAGAAATCAGCACTATAAAAGCCCCTTGTTTCAGCGCGATTTTCAAAATCACTCCTCATCTGCACCTCGTTTATCGATTGACATCGTAGCATATCATTCCCCCTTCCGGGATCTTCATCAGAACTTCCCGGAAGATCACATGTCGTTCGCAGGAATATTTTCACACTCCCCCTTGACGCCTCCACGCCGTTACAGATGATGCATCTCTCACACAGTCGCAAAAAGAAAAGTACCAGCAAACCCGGATCACGAACCATGTCATCAAGAGCAGAAACCAGACATCTCAACGCACAAAACCAGACCATGAAATTATCCTCAAACAGTAGAAGCGAGCCCCATGTATCCGCACGCCTGGAGGCCTCACATCCCAAAAATAGATTAGAATGAGACAGAAAATCAGCTTCAGTCGTGCATTCCGCCCCATCCATGAGCGGCACGGCGCCAGCCGCCGTTTCGAACGGCATAAAACAAATCCTACCAGAGATAACCGCCCCCGCTCAGATGAACTTTCATCACCTTTTTCTGTTCGCTGGAAATAAATACCTGCGAGAGCAGCGCGCAGAGTGTGATCGCGAGTGTATAGACGGCATCCCGGTCAGAACCGAAATCGATTTCGTATTCATCAAAGATTTGCTGCCAGCGCTGGTCATCGATCACAGCGGACAGCGGGAGCGTATCGGCTTGCAGCATTAAGCGTTTAAAAATAGAAAACGATGCTGCATTCACACGGGAAGCTCGTATAAATGGCACAGGACCTTCCTTGGTCAAATACTTTCACACACCACCCCAGGAAAGGACCTGCCAGAACGCAGCATAAAGCCAGGATATGTTTTGCCAAACACAACTAACAGCGAACTGGCAAAATTCAAGACAGTCGCTGACACATTTAATGTACGACTAATGGAATCGACGGGAGAAGACCACGATGAATGCCATTACTGTTGCAAAAATGCCAGCTGCGAGAGCAATTTTTTCGAATGTTTCAGGTGGATATATTTTTTTCAAAAATAAACCAAGTCCGGACCCGAGAAACACTGCCAAGATTAGAATAAAGAATGGATAGCCATCTAGCCAATTGCCACCAGAAATAATTGGGTACACCGCCTGTGCAATAAAAGCCCCCAACAAACCGAACATCATCGTGTATTGTAAGCAGGTGGAGAAAACGAATTTATTTTGTAAACGAAAACCAATTCGCAAGCCTAAAAGAGACCAGGCGACAACAGTACAAAAAAAGAAAGTGAGTTCACCAGGAAGGAAAGCTCCCCCGACCATTCCTGCAAGTACGATAAGCAATACTACGGAATCTATGATATAGTTTCTCATCTTCAATACCCAATCTTTGGTCAAAAATTTAACCTTCGCTTCAAATGGGAAATCCAGGCTAATCGAGTTCCAAAATATTCATACGAAATAGTCACGAGCAACTCAAACTGAATATTCGACATGATTCAGCAAGTCTTATACAATGAATCACGACTTCATTGTATGGACGAGTACTTCAGGTCGTTTAATTCTGAAGTGAAAAGTGAATCACACAAGGAGAACATCACTTTGAATGGCTATCAGAAACAATTAACAAAGTACCTGTCTCTGTTCGGCCTGTTTTTGTTCATCGTACAGCCACTTCAGGCTACTGAGTGGGGGGATCTATCGGGGCAATTTATCTATACCGGAAAACATCCTGCCCCCCAAAAATTGAAACTCACGAAAGACCAGTCATTCCTCATTGGGGAAAATGGCGGAATCAAAAATATCTGTCTCTATTTGCAAGAGACAAAATCGCAGGACACGAAAATTCATTCAAGTTATGATAAATTGCCGCAAACAGTATTTCTTTCTCACCAAAATTCGATTTATGAACCGCATATAGTAGGGCTCTGGTACGAACGCCAGCAGCTCATTTGCATTAATAAAGACCCCCATGCGCATCGCATTCAACTCTACCCACTGAGAAATGATTTTACCGATCAGCTGCCACAAGAAATAAATAAGCAGAGAACGTTTCGTTTCCAAACTGATGAAAACATTCCCGTGCATATCAATTGCGAAATTCATCCTTGGGAATCGGCATATCTTCTGGTACTCGCTCATCCTTACTTTTCCTCGACAGACGAAACCGGGGCATTTACAATTAAGAATTTGCCCGTAGGTGATTGTGAGTTTCGGATCTGGCATGAAATGATGGGGTATGTTGAGGCAAAGGATGAATGGAAACGGGGAAAAATTAAAATCAAGATTAAGCCTGGTAATAATGACCTGGGCGTGATCAAAGTTTCTCCGAAACTGCTCGAAAAAAGTAAAAGCAAATAGAAGTCAGCTATTGCTTACCTGTTATTTCTAAGTCCTGAATCAATTGGAGGATCCATCGGGATTTTTTTACCCCCACGCCATTGACGAACAGGGCCATATACGGGTTATGTGCTTCATCCCACGCCAAGGTCTTCCACAAATCTAGCGGTGGGAACAACTTCGTCATCATCGACACCGAGTTGATCGACAACAATTTGTTTGACGATTGAAAACACAGTGTCATAATCTGATTCAGCGGGTGGATTCGTTGCGATACTAAGTCCAACCATCCGTTTCGTTATGTCACCAAACGTCGTATATCCGTTTGGAGTTCGGGTACGAAAATTAATTGTGAGCCGAAAGAGAATCATTCCAAATGCGTAGGTTGCGAACCAAATCAGCATCAGTATTCCAACGTTCCAGGGAAGGACTGCCATCAAGACGATCGGGAAACTCAGAACAACCAATACCAACGTTTTGCGCAACCCGGCAGGTCGCCTCAGTTCACGCGGATTTGTTTTCAGCAACTCAGGCAGTTGCTGCCAGAGACGTTTCCGATCAGATTCATCCAGCACGGTTTCGACATTGTCGCGCGGGCGTAATCTCAGGTCAGGATCATTTCGGATGCCGCGCACGAGATGTCGCAGTGAGAGAAAACAGGACAACGAAGGACAATGCATTGTATTTGCGGCGCGAATGCGATCGAGGCACAATCCAACCAAATCGCCAACAGTGCGTATTTCTGAATAGACGGAGTCCGGTATCGTGATACCGAATTTGTCTTCAATCTCCATTACGAGTTGGACGCCATCAAGACCCATGATTTAAGCTCATCACGATTGATAGACAGAATTTCATTCTGTCTAAATCTATCAGGATTTCTGTCTATTATCAAATGATGCCATGCAAGTATGTGTTCATGCCTGGGGTTATTCAGCGAAGACCGACATGACAGCGGAAGATAAAAGTGGGGCAGGGTTTATATATTAAGAGACCTGCCCCTTTTTAGTCCCTCTGGTTCGATTAACGTAAACTGCTACACCATAACCGGCAGTGCCATTCGTCGCTGACACCTTTTTAAAACCCACCTTTCTAACACCCAATCGCCGGAACGCAGGGCTCAAGTTGCAATATACTTGTGCTGTGACGCGGTCATTTTTGGCAGACTCAAAACTGTTTAGATTCCGTTAATTTAACAAAACCAGGCAATTTGTTTTTCCATTTACCCGCTCCTGCTGCGATACAAATAGCTTAGTCTTTTTTGACCACGGCTTCAGGTGCGCAATTATGTATACCCGCAATATCACTCGCCAGAATTATCCTATGTCTCAAACTCCTGATGACAAAGAGGTAATGCCTCCGCGCGACCATTGTCCGTTTATGCGATATTACTCCGCCGCTTACCCACATGTATACAGATATATATTCTCCCTGATCCCCAGAAAATCGGATGCGGATGAAGTCATGCAGGAAACTTCCGTCGTGCTGTGGCAGAAATTTGAAGAGTTTCAGCCTGATCGCGATTTCACCCGCTGGGCCTGTGGAATTTCCCGGCTGGTTGTGATGGAAGTTCTGCGAAAACAAAGACGCTTCATTGTCGGCTTTGATGAACAGTTGATTAAAGAACTCGCGATCCGCAGAGAGGAACGGTATGAACTACTGGAACTGCGCCAGGAGTTTCTGGAGGAATGCAAAGAGCAACTGGATCAGCAGGACCTGAACCTGCTCGATCTGTATTACAACTCGCCGGAAAGTGCGCAGGATGCCGCAGAGAAAAAAGGGTGCACGCGCAGGAATATCTATCAGCGGTTAGGCACGATCCGCAAACTCTTGTTTCAATGTATTGAACGCAAGATGTCGGAGGATCGTGACTAATGAGTCGCTTACTCAAAAAACACGCCCGACTTGTGAAACTGGTTTTTCATGTCATGGACGAAACGGCGACCGCTGCGCAAGAGCAGGAACTGGCCGATCTGATTCGCAAAGACCCGGAAGCCCAGACTGTTTATCTGGAGCTGATCGACATTCATTCCAATCTGGTCCTCAGTGCTTCACTGATACCTGCCACCCCGTCCGATGCTTTAGCACAAACAAACGAGATCAGGAAACGGCGGAATGCGTCTCTGAAAAAACCAGTCAACAAAAAAATGTTATTGCTGGCGACAACCTGTCTGTTACTCATCTGCAGTACGCTCTCTTACATCGGCTACCGTGTCTATTCGAAATCCACCGAAACCGCGCAAACCGAAATGATCGCTCAGGAGAAGGCCGGTCTATCCCAGGTAGAGCAGCGGATGCTGGAAGACGGAAGTCTGGAATTAAGTTTTCCGACAGGCGTCAAAGTTCTGATCGCTCCTGAATCCCTGTTTCAGGTCACTGGAAATAACAGCCTCAGCCTGACGCAGGGAATGCTGTTCGCCCGAGTGACGACTCCCGCCGGGAAAGGATTTACCGTCGATACTCCCCGAGGATCAGTCGTTGATCTGGGGACCGTGTTCGGGGTTGAGGTCGATGAAACGAAATCCTCAGCCGTCCAGGTTTTCAAAGGTGAAGTGCAACTGGTCAATTCCGCCGGCGACAAATTTTCGCTGTCAGAGGGAGAAACCATGTCTGCGGAGGCCTCTGTAAATGACTGGCAGCCGTCGGAGAATGTATCGCCCCGGTTTCTCACAGCCGTCCAAGGCTTAAACGAGACCTTTTTCCCCGGAATTTCCTATCTCCGCCGTACAAAGGTGACGTTCATTTATCGCGCCACTGCGGGAGAGTTGCAGAACGGTCCCGTGCAAAGTCCCTCCTATATCATGTTTTCGGCTACGTCGGTTGCGGAGCGCTTCAGAGAGATTGTTCCCAATCCGAATCACTGGAACAGTCAGGCCGAACATTTTGTGGAAGTCCGTTTCAATGAATCCACCAGCAGATGGCAGCTGCCTCTCAAAAACGAATCGATCGATTTTATGCCTGTTGAGTCAGATGTGCTGATCGCACAGGCGGCAGCGCATGAGAAAAACGAAGCCGGTGAATGGTCGCGGAGGGTTACGCTCTGGGAAGAGGAGTCGGGCACGATTCATGGCATCCGTTACGGCGATCAAATGCACGAACTCAGTATTCGCCCTGACTGGTTTTCAGACAAACCTGATATGGGAGATTTTATGATGATCAAAAATATTTATTATCCATAATTCAGAAAATCAAAGTCCCTTCATTATCCGAACATAATTTTTTGGATAATGCCAGAGAGT
>TARA_R110002111_G_scaffold224802_1_pt1 | contig 18917 bp, 13 predicted proteins | sample TARA_R110002111 | Tara Oceans TARA_R110002111 (sample SAMEA4397363) | marine metagenome | biome: Polar Biome; feature: [ZZZ] marine water layer (ENVO:01000295); material: water (ENVO:00002006), including particulate matter (ENVO:01000060) such as... | depth 199 m | reverse complement strand
CCAAAGTAATTTGGTAATCCAATGGAAAGCTTTCCTTTTTTCTTTATAGAAAATTGGGATGCTTTTTTGTTTTTAGGATGGTTTGTAATTGCCTACTAACCAATTTTCTTCAATGCAAATAGATAAAAAGACAATTAGTATATTTATAGAAATTTTCAATTAGGCGCAATAGATTTACAATATTTTATAACCAACTAAGAACTAACACATGAAGTATTTAATATATCAAAATCGTTATTTCATCTTTTTCTTTCTTTTTTTCTTGTTATGTAGCTGTAATACTCAAAATAAAAAGAAATCCAGCACAGCTATCACGAAATCCGAAATTCGTCTCACCGATAGAGGTTATCGTATTTTTCTTAATGGAGAGCCTTTTTATATCAAAGGTGCTGGCTCAACAGATATGAATAAGTTTGAAGCCCTAACTAAACATAAAGCTAATGCGTTGAGAACTTGGAGTACTGATAATGGTAGAGCCGTCCTAGACCAAGCCCATGAACTTGGATTGAAAGTAATGATGGGAATCTGGGTTGGTTTAGAACGTAGCGGATTTGATTATAATGATGAAGAAGCTGTACAGCAGCAATTTGATAAAATTCGCAATCGAGTTCTTGAATTGAAAGATCATCCTGCATTGATGATATGGGGAATTGGAAATGAACTGAACCACCATTCAAAAAACCCAAAAATTTGGGATGCTGTAAATGAGATATCTAAAATGGTTCATGAATTAGATCCACATCATTTAACTACTACTTCTTTAGCAGGAATTAGTAAGAAGTATGTTAATCTGGTTGCCAATAGAGCACCTGATTTAGATTTCTTGAGTGTTCAGCTATATGCACCAATTGATATACTTCCAGAGCTCGTTACAGAGTCTAATTATAAAGGCCCTTTATTAGTAACGGAATGGGGTGCGACAGGTTATTGGGAAGTGCCTAAAACTGAATGGGGAGCACCTTTAGAGAATAATAGCTCTGTTAAAGCAGATTTATATCGTAAACGATATGAAAATTCTATTGTATCCCAATCGCAGCAAGTAATAGGTTCTTTTGTATTTCTTTGGGGCCAAAAGCAAGAACGAACACCAACTTGGTTTGGAATGTTTATGCCAGATGGTAACGAGACTGAATCTGTTGATGTGATGCATTTTGTATGGGACGGGGAATGGCCTAAAAACCGTACACCTAGGTTGATTGATTTTACCTTGGAGGGAAAGAGGGCGGTCGACAATATTAAGTTGAAAGCAGGGAATAATTATTCTGCTCAAGTAAAAGCCTCTGATTATGATGGAGATGAATTGATATATCGTTGGGAAATAATGGAAGAAAGCCAATCAAACAAAATAGGGGGAGATGCAGAGTATATCCCTGATGTTATTAATGGTTTATTTCCAGATAAAACTAATAGTTCTACTTCGTTCTTGGCTCCATCTCAGCCAGGGGCTTATCGCTTATTCATATATGTAGAAGATGGTAATAATCATTCAGCACATGCCAACATTCCTTTTTTGGTAGAGAATTAAGTAATTTTAATTTTATTAGCGTTCATTATATTTTACATTTTCTTTTGTAAGAATATCTATGGGAAGATAATTTTTTTGATTTGGAATTTTATTTTGTAGTAAATAATCGGCTAATAATCTTATAGCTTCGTAACCTTGGTCAAACGGTTTTTGAGATATTAAAAACGAAACCGAATCGTTTAACAAACAAGCAATGTTTTGTGGCGTATTATCAAAACCAATCAGTTTTAAATTTTTTATATACTTGTTCTCTAGACAATCAACAACAATATAAATCCTACTGGAAGGAACAAAAATTCCTTTAATTTCTGGGTTTTCCTTTAAATGTAAATTTATTTTTACTTTTGTTTCAGACGAGTTATTTAAATTTTCAATTTTTAAGGTTTGGGTTTTTGAGTCAATATTATTTTTAATAAAATAATCATTAAAACCTTTAATTCTTTTTGAAACCGCATTATTTTTTGTGATATTATATCGAGCTTGTATAATTAAAAAAGTGGATGGCTTTGGTAAACTAAGGTGCATAAGTTTGCCGGCAATATAACCAGCCATATATGAGTCTTGTCCTACAAAAGCGGTATTGTTAAAACCTTTTATATCAATATTCAAAAATAAGTAGGGAATATTAAGAGCCTCTAGTTGACTAACAATTTTTTTTGTTTCTTTTGAGAAATTGGGCACCATTATTACTGCTGCAGGTTTTGTTTTTAATAAAGTTTTAAACGTATTTAAGTAAGAATCTGGGTTATATTGATTAAAAGTGAAACTATTTACTTGAATACCAAAAGTTTTTAAATCATCTGCACCTTTTAAAATTCCTAAATGAGGGGATTTCCAAAATAAATCTGATTCATTGTATTCTGGAATTAAGGCCGCTATACAGTATTTATTTTTCATTGCAAGCGCACTTGCAACTGGGTTTACGCTAAAGTTATGATACTCAAGAATTACTTTAATTTTTGCTTCTGTTTTTTTTGAAACACCACCTCGGTTATGTAGAACTCTATCTACAGTGCCTTCAGATACGTTGGCCTCTTTAGCAATATCTTTTATTGTAATCATATAGAGTTATGTAACTAATAATTTCAGGCAATTTAATAATAAATTTCGTATTTTTGTGTGCGTACACTATTTTTTTTATTATATTTGTGTGTGCGTACACGGAAATATAATTATAATAAACTGATAAATGAGTAAAATAATTGTTGTAACAGGTGCTGGTGGTGTTTTATGCGGTGCTATTGCAAAGGCATTAGCAAAAGAAGGGCATAAAATAGCAGTGTTAGATTTAAGAATAGAAGCTGCGGAGAACATAGCAAATGAAATTAAGGCTTTAGGCGGTCAAGCTATTGGTGTTGCGGCTAATGTTTTAGAAAAAGATTCTTTAGTTAAAGCAAAGGCTGTCGTTAATAAAACCTATGGTAAATGTGAGATTTTAATAAATGGTGCGGGAGGAAACCATCCTTTAGGTACCACTAGTAATCCATTTTTGTTAGCAGAAGATTTAATAAATAAAACCGAAGGTTTTAAAACGTTTTTTGATTTAGATCCTTCAGGAATTCAGTTTGTTTTCAATTTGAATTTTATTGGAACGTTGTTGCCAACACAAGTTTTTGCAGAAGATATGGTAGGTAGAAAAGGTTGTAGTATTTTGAATATTTCTTCAATGAATGCCTTTACACCCTTAACAAAAATACCGGCATATAGTGGCGCTAAAGCTGCGGTATCAAACTTTACACAATGGTTAGCGGTTCATTTTTCAAAAGTTGGTATACGGGTAAATGCATTAGCTCCTGGGTTTTTCTTAACCGATCAAAATAGAAGTTTGCTTACTAATGGTGATGGAAGCTTAACACCTCGTGGAAATCAAATTATAGAGCAAACGCCAATGGGGAAATTTGGACAACCTGAAGATTTGGTTGGAACAACTTTATGGCTGTGTAGCGAAGGAGCTTCATTTGTTACAGGAGTTGTTATTCCAATTGATGGTGGTTTTAGTGCTTATAGTGGTGTGTAAATAAAATTAAATTATGGAACAAACATGGCGATGGTACGGGCCAAATGACCCCGTATCTTTATCAGATATAAAGCAAGCGGGGGCAACAGGTATTGTTTCTGCTTTACATCATATTTCTAATGGCGAAGTATGGACTGTTGAAGAAATTAAGAAGCGAAAAAATAGTATTGAAAGTGCTGGATTAACTTGGAGTGTTGTGGAAAGCATTCCGGTTCATGAACATATAAAAACCCGTTCAGGTAATTTTCAAACCTATATTGAAAGTTATAAACAAAGTATAGAGAATTTGGCAAAATGCAACATCAGTATTGTTTGCTATAATTTTATGCCAGTTTTAGATTGGACAAGAACCGATTTAGGATTTCAAGTAGAAGATGGTTCTAAAGCCTTACGTTTTGATGTCATTGCTTTTGCAGTCTTCGAGCTCTTTTTATTAAAACGCCCTGGTGCAGTAAATAGCTATTCGGAGGCACAACAAAAAGCAGCTAAAATTTACATTGATAATCTTTCTGAAGATAATAAAACTCAACTTGTAAACAACATCATAGCTGGTTTACCAGGAGCTGAAGCAGGTTACACTTTAGAGCAATTTCAAACTATTTTAGATACTTACAAGAATGTTGATGCTTCGGCACTAAGAAAAAACTTGGTGTCCTTCTTGAAGGAGATAATTCCTGTAGCGTCTAAAAATGAGGTGCTCATGTGTATTCATCCAGATGATCCTCCTTATCCTATCTTAGGTTTGCCTCGAGTGGTTAGTACAGAGGCTGATTACGCATACTTATTTGATAATGTTCCAGATCGTTCTAATGGTATAACTTTTTGTACGGGTTCCTTAGGTGTTAGAGCCGATAATAATTTGGTTCAAATATTTAAACGTTTTGCTGATAGAGTGCATTTTTTACATTTAAGGAGTACAAAACGTGATGAAGATGGTAATTTTTATGAAGCCAATCATTTAGAAGGCGATGTAGATATGTACGGCGTTGTTAAAGTAGTTTTAGAAGAAGAAAAAAGAAGAAAAGCAAAAGGTTATGCAGATTTTGCTATTCCTGTAAGACCAGATCACGGGCACCAAATGCTTGACGATTTACATAAAAAAACAAACCCAGGGTATTCGGGAATTGGCAGATTAAGAGGTTTAGCAGAATTGCGAGGTTTAGAATATGGTATAAAACAAAGTATATAAATAAAAAGCATTAATTAGATATGAAAACAAGTTACGAAACGCGATACGCGTCAAGCCCAAAAGCAGTAAAAGCATACGATACAACACAATTAAGAGAAGAATTTTTAATTGAAAACTTAATGCAAGAAGATCAGTTAGTTTTGGTTTACACACATTATGATAGATATATGGCTGGATCAGCAGTGCCAATAGCTCCTATAAAATTAGAAACGATTGATCCTTTAAAATCAAGTTATTTTTTAGAAAGAAGAGAAATAGGAATTATCAATGTAGGAGGCGATGGCACTGTAGAAGTTGATGGAAAAGTATACCAATTAGCTCTAAAAGATGCCTTATATATAGGTAGTGGAAGTAAAGATGTGGTTTTTAAAAGTGAGGATAAAAATAATCCAGCAAAGTTTTATTTAAACTCAGCGCCAGCTCATAAAACGTTTCCAACAAAAAAAGTAAGTAAAGCTGAAGCTAATAAAATAGAATTGGGATCTCTAGAAACTGCAAATCATCGTACCGTTAATCAAATGATAATTGGTGGTATTGTAGATACGTGTCAGCTTCAAATGGGAATGACAGAACTTAAAACGGGTAGTGTTTGGAATACCATGCCAGCACACGTACACGACCGTAGAATGGAAATTTACTACTATTTAGATATTCCACAAGACCAAGCTGTATGTCACTTTATGGGGCAACCACAAGAAACGCGTCATATTTGGATGCAAAACGATCAGGCTGTAATTTCTCCGCCATGGTCAATTCATTCAGGTTCTGGTACGTCTAGTTATACTTTTATTTGGGGAATGTCAGGAGAGAATTTAGATTATGGCGATATGGATGTTGCTAAAATAACAGAATTAAGATAAATTATGAGTGCATCATTATTTAATATCAAAGGAAAAAATGCTTTAGTAACAGGAAGCACGCACGGTTTAGGTATGGCAATGGCCATAGGTTTAGGTCTTGCGGGAGCAACAGTTATAGTTAACGGAAACTCTTCTCAAGAAAAAATTGATAAAGCTGTAGCTGAATACAAAAAAGAAGGAATAAACGCAGTAGGTTACAAATTTAACGTGGCTAATGAAGCTGACGTTATGAAGGCAATAGCCAAAATTGAAGCAGAAGTTGGACAAATAGATATTCTTATAAATAATGCAGGAATCATAAAACGGACACCGTTAATTGAGATGGAAGTTGCAGATTTTAGGGAAGTGATAGATATCGATTTGGTAAGTCCATTCATAGTATCAAAGCATGTGGTAAAAAGTATGATTTCCAGAAAAGAAGGTAAGGTGATTAATATTTGTTCTATGATGAGTGAGTTGGGGAGAAACAGCGTTGGAGCTTATGCAGCAGCAAAAGGCGGATTAAAAATGCTAACCCAAAACATGGCTACCGAATGGGCAAAATATAATATTCAGGTTAACGGTATCGGGCCAGGGTATTTTGCAACGTCTCAAACGGCGCCAATTCGAGTTGAAGGACATCCGTTTAACGATTTTATAGTTAATAGAACACCAGCAGCTAAGTGGGGTGATCCTAATGATTTGGCTGGTGCAGCGATATTTTTATCATCAAAAGCCAGTGATTTTGTTAATGGACATATTCTATATGTTGATGGCGGAATTTTAGCAACTATAGGTAAACCATCTAACGAAAATTGATATGAAAAATACAGCATTTTCCTTTGTTTTAGCAGTCTTTTTCCTGACACTAAGTTGTGCACAAAAACCTAATTACACACTAACAATTGAAAATTCACTCGATATTCCCCGTGCTTTTGAAACTGTTGAAATACATAAATCAGACTTAAAATTAAAGGAAGGAGAAAGTTTTGTGAACTTTACTGTTAGAGATATAAAAACAAAAACAGTTTTAGTATCACAGTTTGTTGATGAAGACTTAGATGGTGAAGTAGATGTATTATTGTTTCAACCAGAAATAGGAGCAAAATCAACAAAGGAATTTGAGTTAGTTTTTTCAGAAGAAGTTACTAAGCCAGAAGTAATTGAATATTGTTACTCGAGATTTGTACCAGAAAGAACAGACGATTACGCATGGGAAAATAATAAAGTAGGGTTTAGAACTTACGGGCCAAATGCGCAATACCGATTTGAAAACGATCTTAAAGAAGGAACCCTTTCAAGTGGAATTGATGCTTGGTTAAAAAGAGTAGACTACTCTATAATAAATTCTTGGTACAAAAAATATACAGAAAAAACAGGAACTTATCATGAAGATACTGGTGAAGGACTTGATAATTTTCATGTAGGCTCAAGCAGAGGTGTTGGCGGAATAGCCGTAAAGCTAGATACCACATTTTATATTTCTAAGAATTTTATAAATTGGAAAACGATAACTACAGGACCCATTAGAACTAGTTTTATTTTAGATTATGGCGATTGGGAGGCTAATGGAAAAGTTATTTCAGAAAAGAAACATATTACATTAGATTATGGTAGTAATTTATCTAAGTTCGAAATAGAAGTTTCAGGGGTAAATTCTATTTATTCTGGCCTAACACTCCATGAAAATGATGGTGAAACTACTCAGAATAAAGAAGCCGGTTGGATTTCATATTGGCAACCTCACGACAATTCAGAATTAGGTACAGCTATTATAGTTCCAAACAATAATATGCTAAGTTCTGAGCTATATATAACAACGTTAAAGGACAGAAGCAATTTATATGCAGAGGTTGAGGTTGAAAATGGAAAAGCTACATTTTACTCAGGTTTTGGATGGAAAGAGGCCGGAGAGTTTACAAAAAAAGAGACTTGGGAAAGGTATTTAAATGATTTTACCTTAAAAATAAACACACCACTAACAATTACTTTTAATTAAGGTTTATTCATGAATTCAACACATTTCATAAACGATAATTTTTTATTGCAATCTGAAATTGCCGTAACGCTATATCATACCTATGCTAAAAATTTACCTATAATAGATTACCATAATCATCTATCAGCAAAACAAATAGCTGAAGATTTACCTATTCAAAATATAACCAGAGCGTGGTTAAATGGCGATCATTATAAATGGAGAGGTATGCGAGCCAATGGAATTGATGAAATGTATATTACAGGGTCAGAAACATCAAATAAAGAAAAGTTTTTGAAGTGGGCAGAAACAGTGCCTTATACATTAAGAAATCCTTTGTTTCATTGGACACACTTAGAGTTAAAACGCTATTTTAACATAGATGAAATTCTTAGTCCAAATACCGCCGAAGTTATTTATGAAAAAGCAAATGCTATTTTGGAGCATAAAACACCAGCGCAATTGTTAGAGCAAATGAAGGTAGAGGTTATTTGCACCACTGATGACCCTATAGATGATTTAAAGGACCATAAAGCAATAGCAAAAAAAGGATTTTATACTAAAGTGTTTCCAACTTTTAGACCAGATACTTTACTTTTTATAAATAAAGATAATTTTTCTGATTATATAAAAAAGTTGGGTGACTGCGTAGGTTTTTCTATATCTAGTTTGAAAGATTTATTGAAAGCCATTGAAATTAGAATTGAATATTTTGATGCGGCAGGCTGTCGTTTATCTGATTATGGCATGGAGGAGATTTTTGCTTCAGATTTTAGTGATGATACTGCAGATTCAATATTCAAAAAACGGTTATCAGATTCTCAAGTTTCTGAAGAAGAGGTTAATGTCTATGCTTCTTGTATTTTAAATAAGTTGTGTAAAATGTATCACGCTAAAGGATGGACTCAGCAATTTCATGTAGGAGCAATTCGTAATAATAATAGCAGATTACTAGAAAAAATTGGTTTAGATGCGGGAGTTGATTCTATTGGAGATTTTTCAGCAGCAAAAGCGATGTCTAAATTGTTTAATAGTTTGGATTACACAAATCAATTAGCTAAAACCATTACCTATAATTTAAATCCATCACAAAATGAGGTTTTTGCTACTATGATGGGGAATTTTCAAAATTCAGATAGTCCCGGGAAGATGCAATGGGGTTCTGGTTGGTGGTTTTTAGACCAAAAAGATGGTATGGAAAAACAGCTTAATACCTTATCAAATATGGGGCTATTAAGTCGGTTTGTTGGCATGTTAACAGATAGTAGAAGTTTTTTATCATTTCCTAGACACGAGTACTTTAGACGCATTTTATGTAATCTACTGGCTGAAGACGTTAATCAAGGTCTTGTGCCAAACGATACAGAATTTTTAGGAAAAATGATTCAAGATATTTGCTATAATAATGCTGTCAACTATTTCAAATTTGAAAACTAAACTAATATATACCATAACTATGATGAATAAAATATGTTGCACCCTATTATTGGTATTTTTTATTGTAGGATGCAAGAAAAATGATGATGTAAAAATCATGTATTTGGCGCATACATTGCCACAAACACACCCAGTTCATAAAGGAATTTTAGAGTTTCAAAAAGCTGTAAAAGAAAAATCTGAAGGTAAACTAGAAGTTAAAATATTTCCGGATGGCATGTTAGGTTCAGAACGTGAGGTTTTGGAATTACTTCAAATAGGAAGTGTTGATATTACCAAAGTAAGTGCGGCAACATTATCCAACTTTGTGCCAGAATATCATGTGTTGGGTATTCCTTATTTATTTAGAGATAAACAGCATCAATTTGATGTTTTAGAAGGTGAAGTTGGCAAATCTATTTTAGAAAAAGGTGAAAAATTTTGGTTGCGTGGGCTTTGTTATTATGATGCTGGTAGCCGAAGTTTTTATACCTCAAGTAAAGCGATAAGAACCCCAGATGATTTAAAAGGCCTTAAAATTCGAGTTATGAATAATCAAATGGCTATTAATATGGTTAACGCTTTAGGCGGTTCTGCTACACCAATGGCTTACGGAGAATTGTATACCGCCATTCAGCAGGGTGTTGTAGACGGTGCTGAAAATAATCCACCATCATTCGTATCCTCAAACCATCATGAGGTTAGTAAATACTATACTTTAGATCAACATTCATCGGTTCCCGATGTTCTAATTATAGGAACTAAGTTTTGGGAAAAACTATCTGACCAAGAACGTATATGGGTTCAAGAAGCTGCAGATGAATCTTCTCAGGCTGAAAAAGTTTTTTGGAACGAGTCTGTTGAAGAATCAATTAAAATTGCTCAAGAATTTGGAGTAGAAATTATACTTCCAGAAAAATCGTTATTTGCTGAAAAATCAAAATCTGTTTTAGAAGAATTTTTGAAAAAATATCCAGATATGGTAGACTTAGTTAATAAAATTAAAGCTCAATAATTATGAAATTTGCCGATATAATTTTTAAAAAAGTAAATAGATTTATGGAAATTTTCTTAGTTCTAATTTTCGGACTTTTAGTTCTAGATGTATTATGGCAAGTATTTTCAAGATATGTTTTAAATACCTCATTTTCATGGACAGAAGAATTAGCACGATTTTCTTTAATTTGGTTGTCTATCTTAGGTGCAGCTTACCTTAATGCCAGAAGAGAACATCTTTCTATGGATTTCTTATATGCTAAATTTTCTGATGCAAACAAGAAAAAAGTATCTATACTAATAGAGATTTTAATATTCCTTTTTGCATTAATTGTGATGGTTATTGGTGGTTTAAATTTAGTATACATCACGTTACATTTAGACCAACTTTCAGGCACTTTAAGAATTCCTCTAGGTTATATTTATGCCATTATGCCTTTTAGTGGTTTTTTAATCTTGTGTTTCTGTGTTTATCATATTTTAAAAATTTCTAAAAACCAAATAACAGTTTAAATTATGGGTATTGAAGTTGTAAGTATTTTAGTATTATTTGCTAGTTTTTTCGTTTTACTAATGTTAAAAGTACCTGTTGCGTATGCTATTGGTATTTCAACAACTATTAGTTTATTATTGAACATTGATAAACTGCCAGGTATAACTACCATTGCGCAGCGAATGACTACAGGTATTGATAGTTTCGCACTATTAGCAATTCCATTTTTTGTATTAGCTGGAGAAATAATGAAACGGGGCGGTATAGCAAACCGGCTCATTAATTTTGCAAAATCTTTGGTTGCAAGTTTACCAGGAGGTTTGGCTTATGTAAATGTTTTAGCATCTATGTTATTTGGGGCTATTTCTGGTTCAGCCATTGCTGCAACATCTGCTATTGGAAGTATTATGACCGATAGAATGGAAGAAGAAGGCTACCCAAGAGAGTTTAGCGCTTCTGTTAATATAACATCTTCCACAACAGGTTTACTAATACCACCAAGTAATATTCTTATTGTTTACGCCTTAGCTAGTGGAGGTACAGCATCGGTAGCAGCTTTATTTATTGCTGGTTATTTGCCGGGTATTTTGTTAGGCGTTTCTATTATGGGCTATATCGCTTTTGTAGCCATTAGCAGAAAATTTGCTAAAGGTGAACGCGCATCATTATTTGAAATATGGACACATTTTAGAAAAGCTTTTTTTAGTTTATTGTTGCTTTTTATTGTAGTTGGAGGAATAGTTGCGGGTGTTTTTACCGCTACGGAAGCTTCGGCTATTGCCGTATTATATGCTGCTGTTTTGGCCTTAATTTATGGCGATATTAACGTTAAAGATTTTCCTGACATTTTATTAACAAGTGCCAGAACAACGGGTGTGGTTATGTTTTTAATATCTACCTCAATGGCCATGTCTTGGTTGTTTTCTTTTGAAAGCATTCCAGAACTGATGAGCGGATTTTTGTTGGAACAATTTAGTAACAAGTTTGTTATTTTCTTGGTTATCAATCTTACCCTTTTAATTATTGGAACTTTTATGGATATGACTCCAGCTGTTCTAATATTTACGCCTATTTTTTTACCAGTTGTTGTTGCTTTAGGAATGGATCCCGTTCATTTTGGAATTGTACTCGTTTTAAATTTATGTATAGGTTTGTGTACGCCGCCAGTAGGCACAATTCTTTTTGTTGGCAGCGGTGTAGCCAATATCTCTGTAACAAAAGTTATAAAACCTTTATTACCATTTTTATTGATTATGATATTAGTATTGCTTTTGATTACATACATCCCAGAAATATCATTGTATCTGCCTAGATTATTCGGTTTGTAAAGAATATGATGCATGTATAAAGTTTAATTAAATACTGTTTAACCCTTGAAAGAAAACTTATGAATTTTAGATTTAAATTATTTGCTATCCTTTATTTTTCATTAGGGTTAAGTACATTTATATATGGACAAAATATTCCCGAAATTCTTTCAAGTAAAAAAATTGCTCAGGAAAACTATTTACCAGATTTCAGTTTTGCTGGTTACCATAATGGAGAAAAAGATATTCCAAGAACAGCTGGAACTATTGTTAATGCGATAGATTATGGAGTTATTCCAAATGATGGATTAGATGATTCTAAGGCTTTAAAAAAAGCGATTCAAGAAGCTTCAAAAATTACAGGAAGTGTTACATTACAGTTACCTGAAGGCCGTTTAATTTTAAGCGATATTTTATATTTAGAGCGCAGCAATTTCGTTCTACGTGGTGCAGGATCGGGAGAAAATGGTACAGAAATATATTGCCCAAGACCTTTAATGTATGCAGAAAACCCAGAGGTATTAAAAGAACTTCGAGAATATTTATTAGAGTTTAATAAGCGACAAATAGAAAAGGAGAATAATATAGATTTGCCCTTTTCTCAATACGCTTGGGCCGGAGGTTTTATTTGGGCTAAAGTACCTGGAGTTCGAGTAAAATCATATTTACAGAAATATGAAGAACCTTATGATGTTGTTGCTATAGTTTCAAAAGGAAAACGAGGAACATTTAGTTTTAAAGTTTCTGAAGTTAAAAACTTAAAAATTGGGGATGTTTTAGAATTACAACTTTTTAATAAAGATGGTGAAAAAGGTGACATTATTGATGAGTTATACATAAACAGAGATGTAAAAATAGGTTCACATCATTGGGATTTTCCAGATTTACCCTTGGTAAGGCAACAAGTTATTATAACAAATATTTCAAAGGATATAGTTACAATAAATGCTCCGTTAACCATAGATATTAAGCCAAGTTATAAGGCACAATTAGTATCATGGAAACATCTTGAAGAAGTAGGTATTGAACATTTAAAAATTACTTTTCCAAAATATCCGCGTGTAGCTCATCATGTTGAGCCGGGTTTTAATGCTATTTATTTAACTAGAGTTTTTAATAGTTGGGTGAAAAATGTAATTATTGAAAATGCAGATAGTGGTATTATAACTGAAGAAATAGCTAATGTAACTATAAATGATATAACCACGACAGGCGAAAATTTCGCACATTATACGGTTATGATGCAAGCCACATATAATGTTTTAGCACAAGAGATAAAGGTTTATAATAGAGCAGTTCACCCTTTAAGCTTTAATACATTTGCCACAAAAAGTGTTTATCTAGATTGTGAGGTTTTTACGGTTCCCGTTTTAGATCAACATTCAGGCGCCAATCATCAAAATTTATTTGATAATACTAAAGTACATTTAACACCTAATGAAGATAGAAGTTACCCTTTATTTGAAGGCGGTGGCGCAGGATATTGGAAACCATCACATGGGGCTTACAGTACTTTTTGGAATACTAATGTAAATGTTTTAGGAGGCTTAGAAAAAAGAGGGAAAATTATTTTAAATGGTATGAATGACGGTCCTTACGCTAGAGTAATTGGTGTTTTCGGAAATAATGATTTTGAAGTCGTCTATGAGCCAATGGCTTATGTAGAATTTGTTAATATGCCCTTGAATAAAACACCTTCCTTGTATAGATATCAATTAAAAAGGAGATTGAAAAGTCATTAAATTTTATTTCTGGTTAAGTCTTTTTTTATCTTTAGTTTTATTTGAAACACCTTTAAATTAAATGCTCAGATTATTCATATTTTATTTTACTTTGGGTTGTGTTTATGCTTGTTTTTCTCAAACACAAACATATCAGTTTACCCATTTATCTAATAATGATGGTTTATCACAAAGTTCTGTGATTGCAATTCATCAAGATAATTTAGGTCAAATTTGGATTGGTACACGAGATGGTTTAAATAAATATGATGGTAATAAATTCACTATTTACAGAAATGAAAGTAGTAATCCAAACTCATTGAGCAACAATGATATACTTGCCATAAAGCAGGATTCTGAAGGCTATATTTGGATTGGGACTTATAATGGATTGAATAGGTTTGATCCAAAAACCGGAAAGTTTAAAAGATACTTTCATAAACAAGATAACTCGTCAATAAGTAATAATACGGTTTCATCAATTCAAGAATTATCTGATGGTAAAATTTTGATAGGAACCTCTAGGGGTTTAAGTATTTACAATAAAAAAACAGCTTCTTTTACAAGTTATTTAATAAATAATAATGACAAAAAGCCTAGTGAAGGCAGTCATGTTTTATCTATTCTTGAAACACAAAATAAAAAGGTTTTCATAGGAACTACTTCTGGTTTATTTAAACTTATTATTATAAATGGTAATAATATTGAATTTCAAATTATTGATAAAACCCAAAACTTACATATTCAAGACTTAGTACAAAGTCCTTTAAAAAATTTATTATTAGGTACAAAGACAAAAAGTGTTTTAGAATATAACCCTAAAACGGAACGTCTTTCTAATTATTTTTTAGATAATGAATTAGAAGAGGGCGCTAAAAATGTACGGCAATTATTATTTGATAATAATCAACAATTATGGGTGGGAACATATAACGGGCTCAAAGTTGTTAATAGTAATAAAGAAGTTCTTTTACTTCGTGCTAATATTAGCGACCCTAAAAGCTTAAGTAAAAGTTCAATTAAATCCTTATTTAAAGATAAGAAAGGGTCTATTTGGATTGGGGCTTATTATGGCGGTATAAACATTTGGGATGACTCTAATATTAACTTTTTAAATATTAATCAAAGTATCACCGGTAAAGGGTTAAGTTATAACGTAGTAAGTTCAATTGAAAGTTATAACGATTTGGTTTTCTTTGGAACAGAAGGTGGCGGTATAACAGTTTATGACAAAAAAGCTAACATATATAAATACATAAATAAAGAGAATACCAGGCAATTATCAGATAATAACATAAAGTCTTTACTAATTTCTAATGATGAATTATGGATAGGAACGTTTAATAAAGGAGTTGAAATATATAACTTAAAAACAGAATCTTTTAATACTTCAACTTTATCAAACGAATTAAAAAATTATATACATAATATTGGGGTTTATTCTATAAGACAAGATAAAAATCAAAATATATGGATAGGTACCTTTGGTAAAGGTTTAATAAAGTATAACTTGAGATCTAAAGAGTTTAAAGTTTTTGAATTTTCTAGTGACTCTAAAAAATCATTATCTAGTAACTTGATAAGAACCATTACTTTGGATTCCAAAAATAATGTTTGGGTTGCAACTGAAAAAGGCCTTAATAGGGTAAGTCAATCAGAGGGAGTTACAACATATTTTTACAACACAAGTCTACAATATGGTGACGATATACTATCTATTTTTGAGGATACGAATATGGATATATGGGTTGGTACAAAAACTAAAGGGCTATTTAAACTAAAAAATTCAAGATTTATATCCGTTGATTTATCAACTAAAAATAATATAGTTTCATCTGTTCATAGTATTGAACAAGATAATAAAAATCAACTCTGGATAAGTACTAATCAAGGTATTATAAGATATAATATTCAAAACAATAATTCAATATTTTATAACCAAAAAGATGGCCTTATAAGTAATGAATTTAATGATAATGCTAGTTTAAAAGTTGATGCATCTCAATTTTACTTTGGAAGCCCTTTTGGTATTACATACTTTAATTCAAATACATTAACTACTAATAAATATACACCGCAAGTAATTCTAACAGATTTTAGTATTAAAAATAATCCAATTCAGGTTGATGATGAATATGCTGTTTTAACACAAACACTTCCTTATACAAAATCAATATCATTAAACTATAATCAAGGAAATTTCAGCATTTCATTTGCTATGCCAAATTATATAAATTCAAATAATAATTCATACAAATATCGATTAAAAGGTTTAGAAAAACAATGGAATGTAACGTCTAATAATACAGCATCTTACACTATTCAAAATTCTGGTAGTTATATTTTTGAGGTTACAGGTGCAAACAGTGATGGTATTTGGAATGATACTATTACTGCGTTACAATTAGAAATAACGCCAGCACCTTGGAAAACTTGGTGGGCATATTTAATATACTCAATATTGATTTCAGGGGCTTTATTTTTCTTAATTGATATTTTTAAATCAAAAACTAAATTAAAACATGCGCTTGAATTAGAACATTTGGAAACCGAAAGGACTAAAGAAATTAATAAGACTAAATTAGAATTCTTTACAAATATTTCACATGAATTTAGAACGCCTTTAGCATTAATTTTAGGGCCGCTTCATCAAATAATTCAAGATTATAAAGGAAGTAATAAAATGTACAAACAATTACTGGTAATGGAAAGTAGTACAAATCATTTGTTACATCTTATTAACCGACTAATGGATTTTAGGAAATTTGAAAACAATCTTTATAAGCTTGAAGCAGCTGAGGGGAATATTGTTAAATTTTTAAAAGAGATTTATCTGTCTTTTACCGAGTTTTCTAAAGGTGGTAATTATGATTTTAGATTCATTACCGAAGAAGAGGAGATATTAGTATACTATGATCGTTATAAACTAGAACGTGTATTTTACAATCTAATATCAAATGCTTTTAGGTATACGCCGAGTGCTGGTGAAATAACCATTTCTATCCAGAAAGATAACCAAAGTATTATTATTCAAGTAGAAGATTCTGGTGTTGGAATAGCTAAAGAATATCAAGATAAAATTTTTGAACGCTTTTTTGAAGTTGCAGCTAATAATAAACCAGATAACAACTATAATAAAGGAACAGGCATTGGATTATCAATAGCTAAGAATATTGTTGATTTACACAAAGGCGAACTAACTGTAAGAAATAACGAAAATAATAAAGGGTCCATATTTACTGTAAAACTTCCCTTAGGTAGTGAGCACTTAAATGATAATGAAATTATAAAAGATTTTAAGTTCAGTGATGATGTATCACAATATGTTAAGCAACTAGATACGCCTGTTGTGATGTTAGACGATGATATACCTCAAGTACCTGCAAGAGAGAAATCAACCATTTTATTAGTAGAGGATAACAAGCAACTTAGAAAATTTATAACAAGTTTATTAAAAGAAAACTACAATATTTTAGAAGCTGAAAATGGTAATATAGCTTTTAAAATTGCGAAAAAACACTCACCAAATTTAATAGTTAGCGATGTAGTAATGCCAGTTATGGCGGGTACTGAACTTTGTGCTATGATTAAACAAGATTTGAGTACAAGTCATATCCCTATTATTTTATTAACCTCAAGATCTTCTTTAATATATAAATTAGAAGGTTTAGAAAGTGGTGCGGATGATTACATAAGCAAACCCTTTGATATTAATGAATTTAAAGTTAGAATAAAAAATTTACTGGAAACAACTGCAAGGCTAAAAGATAAATTTACAAGTACAGATAAATTTCAGCCAAATGAAATTTTAGTATCATCATTTGATGAAAAACTTTATGAGAAAGCGCTTCAAATTGTTGAAAATAATATTAGTAACGAGCAATTCGATGTATCTTATTTCTCCTCAGAATTAGGTGTGAGTAGAACTATGTTATTTACAAAAATTAAAGCTTGGACTAATTTTACGCCAAATGAATTTATTCATCATTTTAGAATGTTGCGTGCTGCTCAATTATTAGAACAAGGAAAGATTAATATTGCTGAGGTAAGTTACAAGGTGGGCTTTAAAAACCCTAAGTATTTTAGCACATGTTTTCAAAAGAAATTTGGTAAAACTCCTACTCAATACGCTAATAAATTTTCATACAATTAATTAATATTCTCATGAAACCTCTTCTCTATAATTGAGTTTTTAAATTTTATTTGATGTTAGAATATATGATATTTTTTTTAAATCAATTAATTAATAATAAGACTTTATATTAATTCTTTTACCTATATTTGGTAAACCAATTTGGTAAACCAATTATATTTTTATAATATTGCTTAATTGAAAGAATCAAAATCTGTACAATTTTACACCTATTATGAATTTTTAAACATCTCAATTAATATAACTTTAGCATTAAATTTTTAAAGGTTAAAACCTTATGTAATTTAAAAAAAAAACTACTATCAAACCAGTAAATTGAATTAAAAATATGTTGATATACATTTGATAGTCATCATTATAAAATTCAGTTCTCATAACTATTAAAACTAAATCTAAAAATTAACTCAAAATTAAACTAATGAAAAAAACAAAAAGGATGTTGATGAGTAAATCAACTAAATCAATTAAAAATTATCTTTTAGGGGTCTTTCTTCTTTTAGGTAGTTTAACTTTTGCCCAATCAAAAACCATAACAGGAACTGTAACATCAGAGACAGACGGTATGGTGTTACCAGGTGTAAATGTTATAGTTAAAGGAACAAGTAACGGTACATCTACAGATTTTGATGGAAACTATTCAATTGATGTAAATAGTAATAACGCCGTTTTATCATTCAGTTATATAGGTTATGTAACTAAAGAGGTGACTATAGGAGTTAATAACACACTAAGTGTTGCTCTAAAGGAAGATTTTGCAGCTTTAGACGAAGTTGTGGTTGTAGGTTATGGTGCTCGAAAAAAGAGTGATATTACTGGTGCTGTGTCTTCGGTTAAGTCTGAAGAATTAAATGCATTTCCTGTTTTAGATGCTGCTCAAGCATTACAAGGGCGTGCCGCTGGTGTAGTTGTGCAATCTAACAATGGTGGTGAACCTGGAGCGCCTATTAGTATAAAAGTTAGGGGGAATACTTCTATTGGTGCAAATAGCTCTCCTCTTATTGTTGTAGATGGTTTTGTTGGAGCAACATTTCCGCAAGCTAATGATATTAAATCTTTAGAGGTACTAAAAGATGCATCGGCAACTGCTATATACGGTTCTAGAGGTTCAAACGGTGTTATTTTAGTAACTACCAAAAAAGGTAGAAGTGGCAAAATGGTTATTGAACTTAATAGTACGTATGCTGTTCAAAATATTGCAAATAAATTAGATTTGTTAAATGCAAATGAATTTGCATCCTATCAACAAGAAGTAAATAATAATACTGCTCTAACAACAGGAGAAG
>TARA_R110002111_G_scaffold152677_2_pt1 | contig 18957 bp, 12 predicted proteins | sample TARA_R110002111 | Tara Oceans TARA_R110002111 (sample SAMEA4397363) | marine metagenome | biome: Polar Biome; feature: [ZZZ] marine water layer (ENVO:01000295); material: water (ENVO:00002006), including particulate matter (ENVO:01000060) such as... | depth 199 m | reverse complement strand
CAACTGAGCTAAGGCACCAATTGCTTAATTAAGCGGATGCAAATATAGAAGCATTTTTAATATTCACAAAAAGAATTTGCTAAAATTTGATTTTATAAATTTGCAATATAGAATTTGCTTATGAATCTTATTGTAGATGTGGGGAATACGTATGTTAAGTTTGCTATTTATAATAGTTATAATTTAATATTTAAACTAAGTTTTGAGCTTTCGGAGTTTAAAAAGCAGTATAAAACCCTAAAAAAAGACTTTCCAAAGTTGGAGAAAGCTATTATTTCGTCTGTTGGTCATTTGACACAAGACCAAGTAGAGTTAATAAAGAAAGATTTGCCTGTTATTGAACTTAGTTCAATGACAAAATTGCCATTTAATAATCTTTATAAAACTCCAAAAACATTAGGTGTAGATAGAATGGCCTTAGTTGGTGCTTCCGTACAACAGTTTTCTGATAAAAATGTACTGATTATAGATGCCGGAACTTGCATTACCTACGATTTTATTACTAAAGAAAATAATTATCTAGGAGGAGCAATATCACCAGGTATTAGATTGCGCTACAAAACTTTAAATAATTTAACAGCAAATCTTCCGTTATTAGAAACAGAAGAGCCTAAAAGTATTATTGGGAACTCTACAGAAACATCAATTCATTCTGGTGTTGTAAATGGTGTTGTTAAGGAAATTGATGGAATTATAGACCAATATATTGAAGATTACTTAGATTTAACAGTTATTTTAACAGGAGGAGATGCCATTTTTTTGTCAAACCAATTAAAAAATACCATATTTGCGAATTCAAATTTTCTATTGGAGGGTTTGAATTTTATTCTAGAATATAATTCAAAATAATGATAAAACGATTCATTGTAATTTGTATTACAATTATAAGTTCTTCTGCCTATGCGCAACAAGGAACCGGTTCTCCATATTCATTCTATGGTATAGGAAGCCTAAAGTCTAAAGGTACTGTAGAAAACCGCAGTATGGGAGGAATTGGTGTTTACTTAGATAGTATTCATATCAATTTAAGGAATCCGGCGGCTTATGCTGGTAAAAATGTAGAGTCTTTTCCTTTTGATGGGGAAAGTAGACCCATAAAGTTCGCCGTTGCAGGCTCTATGTCTGATGTAACTTTAAAAAGTAACTCTGGAGATGCAAAAACAAATAGCACCATCTTTGATTACATTGCTATGTCAGTGCCTGTTGGTAAATTTGGCTTTGGTTTTGGTTTAATGCCATATACTTCTGTAGGTTACGGACTAGATGATGTTAATGACGACGATGTTATAGTAAATCGTTACAGTGGAGAAGGAGGAGTAAATAAAGTTTTTGCAGGTTTAGGCTATCAAATAAACGATAAACTAAGTGTTGGTGTAGACTTTAATTATAATTTTGGAAATATTCAAAATACAGCTATTGAAGTAAAGTACACTCCAGAAGGTGAAGTTGTTGAGTATCAGACTAGAGAATTTAATAGATCTGATTTAGGTGGTTTAAATCTTAATTTTGGTTTGGCTTATAAAACCATGATTACTGAGAAGTTAGAGCTGTCTACAACTTTTACTTATACTCCAGGAAGTAGTCTAAAATCTGAGAATTCAAGAACTATTTCTACGGTTTCCCTAGATGCATCAAGTTTAGAAGTTTCTTCAGTGTCTAATACTATTGATATTGATGTCGATCAGACCGATTTAAAATTACCATCTAAATTTTCTATTGGTGCTGGTATTGGTCAGCCTAATTCATGGTTTGTTGGTTCTGAATATACTTTTCAGAAGTCAAGTGATTTTTCTAATCCTGTTTTTCCTAATAGTGATTCAACTTTTGAAAACGCATCACAGATATCTGTAGGTGGATTCTATATTCCAAATTATAAAGCCTTTTCAGGTTATTTAAAAAGAGTAGTATATAGAGCTGGTTTTAACTTCGCAAATACAGGTTTAGTTATAAAAGATGAGTCAATTAATGAGTTTGGCATATCTTTTGGTCTAGGTTTACCAGTTGGAAGCCGAAGTTTGTTCTCTAATGCTAATTTAGGTTTAGAATTTGGAAAACGCGGTACAACAAACAAAAACTTAATTCAAGAGAATTTTGTAAACTTAAATGTAAGTTTATCATTAAACTCAAGATGGTTCAAACAAAAAAAGTATAACTAACAAAATTAAATTAAAGATGAAGACGAGAATTACTATACTGCTTTTAGCGCTTTTTGTAAGTGTTAACATAGGATTTGCTCAAGATGACAATCAAGAAGAATGCATGAATAACTTATCTATTTTTAATAGTTATTATAAAAGCAAAAAATATGATGAGGCTTATGGTCCTTGGAAAATAGTACGTGAAAAATGTCCTGAATTTAATCAAGCCATATATGCTTATGGAGATAATATTTTAGAGCATAAGATTAAAAATTCTACAGGAGCTGAGCAATTAGCACATATCAATGATTTAATGTTATTGTTTGATCAAAGTCATCAGTATTTTGCATCAAAGTATTCATTAGGTGATATGTTAGTAGAGAAAGCACAGCTAGCATATAAATACAGAAAAGAATTAAACAAGTCAGATGTGCAATTGTATAATATGTATGATGACGCTTATAAAAAAGACCCAGAAAACTTTACTAGTGCTCAAGGACTATATACTTATTTCTCTTTAGCCGTTGATTTGTACGATGCAGGACAAAAAACACCAGAAGATGCTCAAAAATTATTTGACAAATATGATGATGTTGTTGTAATGATTGAGAATGTAGAGGAAAGCTACATAGAGAAGCTTAACAAGTTAGTTGAAAAAGAAGAAGCAGGTACTGAGTTAAGTAAAAAGGAATTAAAGTATAAAGATAATTACGAAGCTAATTTAGAAGCTTTTGAAACTGTAGCATCTAGTATGGACAAAAAGCTTGGTGATAGAGCTAATTGTGAAGTGCTTATACCTTTATATCAAAAAGATTTCGAAGAATACAAGAATGATGCGGTATGGTTGCAACGTGCAATGAACAAAATGGGACAAAAGGATTGTACTGATGATCCTATGTTTGAGAAACTAGTTGCGCAAAAAAATACAATAGAACCAGATGCTAATACTTCATTTTACTTAGGTGTATTAAAAGAAAAGCAAGGGAAAATGTCTGAGGCAGATAAGTATTACAGTCAATCATTTGATTTAGAAACTGATCCGCTTAAAAAATGGAAGCTTGTAATGAGAGTTGCTGAGAAAAATTATAAAAGAGGTAACTATGGTAAAGCAAGACAACAATATATGGAAGCTTTAAAATTAAATCCATCAAATGGTGGTCCTTATTTAAGAATAGCAGCTATGTATGCAAAAAGTGCTAATAACTGTGGAGATACTAACTTTAATAAAAGAGCGGTATTTTGGTTAGCAGCATTAGAAGCAGAAAAAGCAGGAAGAGTAGATGGTAGATTAAGATCTGCAGCAGCACAATCAGCAACGAGTTATAGAGCTAGTGCTCCTTCTAAAGCAGATATTTTTCAAGCAGGTAACAAAGGTGAGGTTATTAAAATTGGATGTTGGATCCAACGTTCAGTAACAGTTCCAAATCTTTAATGATAAAAGATAATTTACATATTATAAAAAACGTAGTCACAGCAATTGTTGTGACTTTGTTTTTTTCATGTAGTAATGACTTCGATGATGTACAAAAGGTAGGTATTTTGCAAAATCAACCTATTGGAGAGGCAGAAGATATCGATTTAAAATACACAGAGTATAAAGACTCTACAGTAAGGCTTTTGGCAAATCTTTTAAGCCCTAAAATGTTAGATTATTCTAATAGAAGTTTTGCTTTTTCAGAATTCCCAGAAGGCATAGAGCTTAAGATATATGATGAAAACAACAACAAAACGATCATAACCTCTGATTATGCAATTGTGTATTCTGAAACCGATATTATTGATTTGCGAGGGAATGTAAAAATTGCAACACACGAAAAAGATACTTTATTTACAGAGCAATTGTTTTATAATCAGAAGCTAGAATGGGCATTTACTAATGAAGCATGGTTATTTAAGCGTTCTGGTAGTCCTTCTTATGGAATTGGTTTCGATTCTGATAAAGAATTCAAGAACTTTCAATTGTTAGAAATGGGAGGTGATTTTGAATTCGATAATTAGCTATCTTTGCACTTTAATCATTATAACTAATACATGAGAATCCAGAAAATTTTTCATTACGCATATCTTGTTTTTGCAGTACTCTTTTTATACGATGCTATTTCAAAATGGTCAGTAGATCGAAATGGTTCTTATATGATGTTCTTCTTTACTGCATTAGCACTTTTTATGTTTTTCTTTAGACAACGCTTTAGCAAAAAGTTTAGAGACCATAACAATAATTAATATATGACTGCTGATATAGTCATTATTATAAGTACTCTTATTCTTTCAGCCTTTTTTTCTGGGATGGAAATCGCTTTTGTTTCGGCAAATAAAATTCATATTGAATTAGAAAAAAAACAAGGTGATTTTTTAGGAAACATATTAAGTAAGTTAACGGCCAAGCCTTCCAAATACATCGCAACGATGCTTATTGGTAATAATATTGCCTTAGTAATCTATGGCTTTAAGATGGGTGAGGTTTTAGTGCGATGGTTTCAATCGATATTACCATCAGATAGTGCCACTTTAACTTATTTGTTTAGTGATTTGCAATTATTAACTCAGACTATAATTTCTACTTTAATCATTTTATTTACTGCAGAGTTTTTACCTAAAGTGTTTTTTCAGATTTATGCCAATACCTTATTAAAGGTGTTAGCTTTTCCGACCTATATTTTTTATTTGTTATTTTCTTGGATTTCAGATTTTATCCTTTGGATTTCAGATGCGGTCTTAAAATATATCTTTAAAGCTGAAGGTGAAGATGTTGTTTTAGCCATGACCAAAGTGGAGCTAGGAAATTATATTACGGAACAAATGGAATCCGTAGATGATCATGATGTTGTAGATAGTGAGATCCAAATTTTTCAGAATGCTTTAGAGTTTTCAGATGTTAAAGCACGCGAAGTTATGGTGCCACGTACAGAGATTACAGCTGTAGATATTTCGGAGAGTATTGAGAACTTAAGACAGCTTTTTATTGATTCTGGTAGAACAAAAATCATTGTTTATAAAGATAGCATTGATGATATTCTGGGGTATGTACATTCTTTTGAGCTGTTTAAAAAACCAAAAACTATTAAATCTATAATAATTAAAGTAGGGTTTGTACCTGAAACAATTTTAATAAAAGATGTACTCAATATTTTAACTAAAAAAAGGCGTAGTATGGCTGTAGTTATCGACGAGTATGGTGGTACATCCGGAATCATGACTGTTGAAGATATTATAGAAGAGTTGGTTGGTGAGATAGAAGATGAACACGATACTATAGAATTAGTTGAAGAGCAACTTAATGAAAACACCTATAGATTATCAGCGAGATTAGAAGTTGATTATATTAATGAAACCTACAAGTTAGATTTACCCGAAGGTGAAAATTATGAAACCTTGGGAGGTTTAATTGTTAATGCAACTCAAGAAATTCCGCAAGAAAATGATGATGTTCAAATAGATCATTTTAAATTCACAATTACTGAGGTGTCATCAACCAAAATAGATGAGGTGGTTTTAAAAATTTTAGAAGTGGATTAATATTTAGCTTATTTGGTGTCTTTTTTTAGTGCCAAAAAGACTTTGTATTTAGTCTGCAATAGTCCTGATTTCTTTAAGACTAGCATTATTACCATTGTAAAAAGAGTAATATTAGACTTCAAAATTGAAATATTAAAAAGAGAAAAGAAAATGTGCAGGTAAGTTCACTTATAAAAACTACTGTTCTCCTTTTATTATTTAGTAGAAAATACTATTTTCGCAGACTTATTTACACCAAAAATATACTATACAACAAAGACTATGGCAGTTTTAAATAAAATTAGACAACGTTCGCTGATATTAATATTGGTTATCGCGTTAGCGTTATTCTCATTTGTAATTGGAGATTTATTCAAAAATTCTACCGCATTTTCGGGTGGTCCACAAGACGTGGTTGCTACTATTAACGGTACTGATATTAATCGTAACGATTTTCAACAAAAGGTTAAAAATTATCAAGATAGAGCAGGAGGAAGACAAACGTCTACTCAAGCAATGAATGCAATTTACAATCAAGAATTACGTAGCATTGTTTTAAAATCTGAGTTTGATGAATTAGGATTGTCTGTTGAAAAAGACGAAATGAGGGATTTATTGAAAAATAGTTTTTCTTCATATCCTGAATTTCAAGATGAAAATGGAAATTTTGATTTAAATCGTTTAAACGCTTTTATATCTAACTTAAAAGATTTAAACGGCGAAGCAGCACCTTTAGGTAACTTTATGGTTAACTACGAAAGTTGGACAAACAATGAGCAGACGATTGCGGCAAATTCAATTCAGCAAACATATTACAATATGATTAAAGCTGGTGTTAGTACAACTATCGCAGAAGCTGAAGATGATTATTTTGGTGATGCTAAAACAGTAGATATCCGTTACGTGCAAATACCTTATACTACTATAGCAGATAGTTTAGTTGTTGCATCTAAAACTGAAATTCAAGCCTATATGAATGCTCATAAAGATACTTACGAAACTGAAGCAAGTAGAGAAGTTGTTTATGTAGAGTTTAAAGAAGAAGCTTCTAAGGCTGATGAAGATAAAATTAAAGCCGATTTATTAGCTTTAAAGTCAGATAAATCAGAATACAATGAGAGTAGCAAGAATACTGAAGTAATTCCAGGATTTGATTCTGCTACCGATATTGAAGAATTTATCAACTCAAATTCAGATATTAAGTATAACGATTCATTTTTAAGAGCTGCAGAATTGCCAGCAGTAGCAAAAGATACTTTACTAAAATTAAGTGTTGGTGATTACTACGGACCTTATAAAGATGGAGAGTACTATAAATTATCTAGAGTAATTGCAACTAAGCAAATGCCAGATTCAGTAAAAGTACGTCACATCTTAATTCCACATGTTGGTGGTCAGAGAGCAGATGCTTCAGTTACTAAAACAGTTGAAGAAGCTAAGACTACAGCAGATAGTATTTTTGCTCAAATACAAGCAGGTACTAAGTTTATGGATTTATTAGAATTATCTTCTGATAAAGTAAGTAACGAAAAAGACGGAGAGATTGAATTTGACTACAGAGCAGGAATGGCTCCTGAGTTTAAAGCGTATGCTTTTGATAATAAAAAAGGTGATATAGGTGTTGTACAAACATCTTTTGGATACCATATTATTGAAGTATTAGAGCAAAAGAGTTTTAATAAAACAGTTAAAATTGCAACTCTTGCAGATAAAATTGAGCCATCTGAACAAACGCTTCAAGATGTATTTAATAAAATGTCTAAGTTTGAAATTGCTGCAAAAGACGGAGATTTTAATGCCTTAGCAAAAGAACGTGATTTAGTAATAAAGCCAATTACTTTTAAAGAATTAGATGAAAATATTCCAGGTCTTGGAAGTCAAAGAGAAGTTGTACGTTGGGCATTTGAAGATGATACTGAAACAGGTGATTTTAAGAATTTCGCAATATCTAACTTTGGGTTTATCGTCGCTAAGGTTGTAGAGAAAAAGGAAAAAGGCTTAATGAGTATTGAAGATGCTTCAATTACAGCTTTACCAGAAATAAGAAAAGAAAAGAAAGCACAAATGATTCGCAAAGAGTTAACAGGTACAACTGTTGCAGATATTGCTAAGAATCAAGGTCAGAGTCAAAAAACGGCTGCTGCTGTCACAATTAAGAATACTACCTTATCTGGTGCAGGTGTAGAGCCTAAAGTTGTAGGTGCGGCATTTGGTTTAGCTCAAGGAGTAACATCTAAGCCAATTGATGGTGAAAAAGGTGTTTACGTTATAGAAGTAACTAAAATTAACGAAGCTACAAAGTTAGATAACTATTCTGCAATAATGAATAGATTAAATACAGAACGTAGAAACACTGTGCAAACTAAAGTGATTACAGCTTTAGAAGATGCTGCAGAAATAGAAGATAATAGAGCTAAAACGGTATATTAACCGATTAGAAATATAATTAATTAATAAAGGCTTTACATTTCTGTAAAGCCTTTTTTTATACCTTAAGGTTTTGTTACTCGATATCGCATTTAATAGGTGCTAGCCATTTACAAAATCATATCTTCATATGGGATAACGGTATCATATCCTTTAGCGTTAAAGTAGGCTTTAGGTTTGTTCTTAGAAGTCACTAAGACAAAATCGCCTCCCCAAGCTCCTAAGCTTTTTATAGTGCCATTGAAATCTGAAAAGAATTGGTTTTTAATTGGGTCTTGCTGAATGAGCTTCGAAATAATATCTTCATGTTTTTCAACCAAACTTTCAAATTCCGAAAGTGATTTGCAAACAATCATAGCTTCTGTTATAGCATTAATCTGTGAAATGTTATCTGAATTGATTTCCGCATTTTTTTTATAAGTTGAAATCCCGTCTCTGCTATTTTGTTTTTGATTGAGATATACAAAATAGAGTTGATGTTTAAAATTAGGATGAAAATTTACAGCTTCAACTTTAGGCTTGTGTTTAGAGTTTAACTGATACGTTATTGGATAATTATGTTGAGCACAAGCAATATCGTAACCACTACCTCCAAAAGTTTTAGCGAGCAATTGGTAAGCATCAACATTTGCCCAATTTGCCATGTTATTAATTAAGGTTGAAGATGTGCCCAAACCCCAAAGTCGATTAAAATCTTGATGCGTAGTAATATTATATCCTAGATTCGAAGCTAAAAACTTAGGATTCAAACTTAGAACAGCTTTTAATATTTCAATAAGACGCTCAGAAATATCATTCTTTAAGGCTGATGTCAAGCTGAGCGCAGTTGGAGCGTTTTCGATAGAAAACACATCTTCAAACCAAACTTCACCTAATTCATTATAACTCTTCCAATTTATTTTATTAGAGTTATTAGCAATAACACTTAAACTCTGTCCATATTTAGTAGGTATTGCTAAAGACTTTGCTCCATCTAGTACAGCGTATTCTGCTGTAAGTAGTAGTTTTCCGTTACTTCTATATATTTTAGAATTAGTATTCAAAGTTTAAATTTTTATTAATGCTGTGCTTCAATAATCACAGAGTGTAATCTATGTTCTATAAAACCAATTTCAAAGAGTGTATTAGCCGTTTTAATTTAGTTTCGTATGCTTTTAATGGCTTCTACAACAGAGTTATGTGTTACCACATTTGTTTTAAAGTGTTCAACAAGTTTTACTTTTTCATCTTCTGTTGCTTCAAACTGATTCAATATATTCATTAAATGCATTTTCATGTGGCCTTCTTGAATACCTGTAGTCGTTAAGGATTTTACGGCACCAAAATTTTGAGCTAATCCTGCAACTGCAACTATTTTCATTAAATCTTTAGCTGTAGGTTTTTGTAGCATTTCTAATGAAAACTTAACCAATGGATGTAAGCTGGTTAAGCCTCCAACGGTGCCTAGTGCTAATGGAATTTCAATCCAAAATTTAAAAATACCATTGATAATTGAACAATGTGTTAAGCTTGTATATGAGCCATCTTTTGCGGCATAAGCGTGTACGCCTGCTTCAACAGCTCTAAAATCATTTCCTGTGGCTAAAACAACAGCATCAATGCCGTTCATAATGCCTTTATTATGTGTTACAGCTCTATAAGGTTCTATTTCTGCAATACTAATAGCTTGTTCAAATTTTTGAGCAAACTCTTCAGGATTTGGAATATCCTTACTTTTTAAATCTTCAATCTTACAAGATACTTCTGCGCGTACCAAACATTGTGGTACGTAGTTAGAAAGTATACTCATTACAATGGTAATGTTTTGCTCCAATTCATTGAAGTCTTCGTATTGTAAGGCTTCATTTTTAAAGGTTGTTGCAAATTGCTCCAAACACGTATTGATGAAATTCGCTCCCATAGCGTCTAAAGTTTCAAACGTGGCGTGAAGTTGATAGTAATTGGGTAAATCATTCGATTTATTTCGCAATTCAATATCTAAAATGCCACCACCTCTACGTTCCATACTTTGGGTCATTGAGGCAGTATCACTAATTAATTTGGGCTTTACGTGCTTAAAAAAAGTTTTAAGTTTATTAAAATCTCCTTTAAATATAAAATGTACTTGGCCAATTTTTTCAGTGGATATGACTTCGGCTTTAAAACCTCCGCGTTCTAACCAAAATTTAGCTGCTTTGCTTGCTGCAGCAACTACTGAACTTTCTTCAATAGCCATTGGAATGGTGTAAAATGTGTCGTTAATTAAAAAGTTAGGAGCAACACCTAATGGCAAATAATAATTGGTAATGGTGTTTTCTATAAATTCATCGTGAAGTTTTTGAAGTTTTTCGTCCGAGTTCCAGTAACGCTGTACTAGTGCTCTTGCGCTATCTTTATCTACGAAATATGAATTTAAAAGCCACTCAATTTTTTCGGATTTAGAAAGCTTAGAAAAGCCTGAAATGATGTTTGGCATGTTGTTTTAATTTTTGAAAAAACAAAGATACTAGGATTGGTATGAAATGTTTGCATAATCGATTGTAAATGCCGATTTACTGTTAATAATAGCTATTTTTTGCATAATTTTTAGTAAACTTGGCATTGCTTTATTGAAACTTGAGATTTATGAAACAAGCATGTTAAAACTAGCTATTGATAAAAGTATGATTAATAGCGAACAGCATGTGGCTTTTGTAAATATTAAATATAAATACATGAAATTTAGACATCTTGTAGCTGTTTTCGGCTTTTTAATGACTTCTTTGGTTTTTTGTCAGGAAAAACAAATTACACTTCAAGAGATTTGGAGTGGTGAATTTAGAACAGAAGGTATGCAATCGTTGCATTCTATGGCTAACGGAAATGAGTATTCGGTTTTAAATTTTAATAGAGAATCAAGAACGACATCAATTGATATTTACGATTATAAAACTTTAGAGAAAACAAAAATGATAGTGTCTTCAGCTGATATTGCTGAGATTCAATATTTTTCGGATTATTCTTTTAATAAAGATGAATCTAAAATTATTCTAACGACAAAATCAGAACCTGTATTTAGACATTCTACGTTGGGTGAATATTACATTTATGATATTGCTTCAAAAAAAGTAACTAAAGTGTCTGATGATTTAGTGCAAGAACCAACTTTGTCTCCAGACGGTTCTAAAATCGCTTATGGATTTGAAAATAATTTGTACGTTAAAGATCTAAAATCAGGTAAGGTTGAACAATTCACTACGGATGGTGAAAAGAACAAAATTATCAACGGCATTACAGATTGGGTTTATGAAGAAGAATTTGCTTTTGTAAGAGCGTTTGACTGGAATGCAAATAGTGATCAAATTGCATTTATAAGATTTGATGAAACTAATGTGCCAGAATTTTCAATGGATGTTTATGGTTCAGATTTATACCCAACGCAACATGTGTTTAAATACCCTAAAGCGGGAGAGGAAAATTCTAAAGTATCTCTACATTTATATGATATTAATTCAAAAAACGTATCGCAATTAAAAGTAGATAAAGCTTATGATGATTTCTACATTCCCAGATTAAAGTGGACAAATGAGGCTAATGTTTTAAGTGTTCAATTTATGAATCGTCACCAAAACGAATTAGATCTTTGGATGATTGACACCAAAGCAATGACTTCAAAAAATGTTTTGGCAGAAAAAGACAAAGCGTATATCGATGTCACTTTCAATTTAACATTTTTAAAAGATAATAGTTTTATTTGGACGAGTGAATTAGATGGCTTTAATCATATTTATCACTATTCTAAAACTGGTAAGCTTATTAATCAAGTTACAAAAGGTGATTGGGAAGTCACAAATTATTACGGCTTTAATGAAAAAAAGAATACCATTTATTTTCAATCTACAGAGAATGGTTCTGTTAATAGAGATGTTTTTTCTATAGGCTTAAACGGTAAAAATAAAAAACGTCTCACCCAAAAAGACGGAACAAACAGTGCGTCTTTTAGTACAGATTTTACTTATTTTATTAATACATTTTCTAGCGCAACTACACCACAAGAGTACACGTTGTATGATACAAAATCTGGTAAAATTGTAAAGCAGATTAAAGACAACAAAGTTTTAGCAAAGCAATTAGAAGGCTACGCAATGTCTAAAAAAGAATTTAGTACCATTTCTATAAATGGTAACGATTTGAATATGTGGACAATTAAACCGAAGGATTTTGATGCAAATAAGGTTTATCCATTGTTTATGTACCAATATTCTGGACCAGGTTCTCAACAAGTCGCTAACCGTTGGAATAGTGCAAATGATTATTGGTATCAAATGTTAGCGCAACAAGGCTACATTGTGGTTTGTATTGATGGTAGAGGAACAGGATTTAAAGGTGCCGATTTTAAGAAAGTCACGCAAAATGAATTAGGGAAATATGAAGTTGAAGACCAAATTGAAGCAGCAAAGCAACTTGGAAAACTAGATTATATTGACGCAGAAAGAATTGGAATTTGGGGTTGGAGCTATGGTGGCTTTATGAGTAGTAATGCACTTTTTAAGGGGAATGATGTCTTTAAGATGGCTATTGCAGTTGCGCCTGTTACCAGCTGGAGATTCTATGATTCTATTTACACAGAACGTTATATGACGACTCCTCAAGAAAATCCAAGTGGTTATGATGAAAACTCGCCAATAAATCACGTGAATAAATTGAACGGAGATTTTCTTTTAATTCATGGCACAGGTGATGATAATGTGCATGTTCAAAATACCATGCGAATGGTTGAGGCATTAATTCAAGCAGATAAGCAATTTGAATGGATGATTTATCCAGATAAAAATCACGGCATTTACGGAGGAAATACAAGATTACATTTATATAAGAAGATGACTAATTTTATTCATAAGACTTTAGGAGATAAACTAGAGATGTCTAAGGATTAGAAATCTTAAGATTATAAAAACAAAACTAACTACTAACTAAACTAATAATCATGTCAACAGCTATTAAACAACCGCATCAAAAAGAACTATTTGGGCATCCAGTGGGTCTTTATGTTTTATTCTTTACAGAAATGTGGGAACGTTTTTCATATTACGGTATGCGAGCATTATTGACACTTTATTTGGTTGAAAAAACAACAGCTGATAATCCAGGTTTAGGTTGGTTAGATTCACAATCTATTATGCTTTATGGTTGGTATACAATGCTGGTTTATGTGATGTCAATTCCTGGTGGGATGATTGCAGATAAATATTTAGGACAAAAGAAAGCCGTTTTTTATGGTGCATTGATACTTGTTGCAGGACATGGGATTTTAGCATTTGATGTAATGTGGGCATTTTATACAGGGCTAGCCCTAATTATTTTAGGTGTGGGCTTATTAAAACCTAATATTTCAACAATGGTTGGAGGTTTATATAAACCAGGAGATATAAGAAGAGATAAAGGATTCAGTATTTTTTATATAGGAATTAACTTAGGGTCATTACTAGCAACCTTTATCGTAGGTTATATTGGTGAAGAAATAGGTTGGCATTATGGTTTTGGTGTAGCAGGAATTGCGATGCTTTTAGGTTTAGTTGTTTACATGTATGGCCAAAAATTTTTAGTCACAGTTGGTAATAAGCCAACAGCAGAGGATAAAAACAATGATGTATCCATTGCTAAATTGTTAAGTGATTTATTTAAGTCTCCAGTTAATCTTGGTATTGTAGCTTTGATAATGGCATACGCTGTTTATGCAGGTTTTACATACAATGGAGTAGATAGTTGGGGTTATACAGTGTTGTATATTTTTATTGCTGTTGTAGCAGGAATAATGATGATGATTTATAAAAATTTAGAAACTCAAATAGCTAAGGATAGATATTTAGTTCTGTTATTATCCTTTTTAATAGTAATTGTGTTTTGGGGTGCATTTGAACAAGCAGGTGGATTAATGAGTATTTACACTAAAACCAATACGGACCGAATGTTGTTTGGTTGGGAAATACCAGCAACTTGGTTTCAAGGTTTAAATGCAGGATTTATAATCATATTTGCAACCTTAGTAGCTGGTTATTGGGCTAAACGTAAGTTGAAGGGTAAAGAAGCATCTTCTTTATTTAAAATGGCAGTAGGTACCATGATAATGGGACTTGGTTTTGTATTTATGATATTTGCAGCAGCAGAATTTAATTCTAAAGGAAGCTCAGCAATGTACTGGTTAGTATTAGCTTATTTATTTCATACCATCGGTGAATTATGTTCTTCTCCTGTTGCACTATCTTTTATAACGAAGTTAGCACCTGTAAAATATGCTTCATTAATGATGGGAGTTTATTTTGCCGCAACTGGATTAGGTAATAAGGTTGCTGGTGTAATTGGAGAATCTGCATCTGAATTTGGTGAGTATGCCATCTTTTCTGGCATAACCATATTTACTGTTCTTTTTGGTATATTGGTAATATTACTACTCAAACCATTGAAACGATTAACTCATGGAGCAGAAGACAATGAAGTTGAAATGCATGATGACGAAGCGGAAGGTTTTGAACTAGCGGAATAAATAATAGTAAATTAAATAACCCTTATAGAATTCTACCTTAAGAATTCATCCTAACTAAATTATTTTTTATGAATACAGACATCGAAAATCTATTTAAAGACAAAGTTCTTGGTCATCCTGCAGGACTTTTTGTTTTGTTTTTTACTGAAATGTGGGAGCGCTTTTCATTCTACGGAATGCGTGTACTGCTTGTTAATTTTCTTACTATGGCAGCTATTGGCTACAATCCAGGTTGGGAATGGACAGTAGAGAATGCAGGTGCACTTTTTGGAACTTATGCGATGTTACTATATATCACACCAATAATAGGTGGTTGGCTAGCAGATAAATATACAGGGTATAGAGCTGCAGTTATTATTGGATCGTTAATAATGACGGCTGGCCACGCTTCTATGGCTTTAGAAACTGAGTTCTCATTGTACTTTGGATTGTTTCTTTTAGTCGTAGGTACTGGTTTCTTTAAACCAACAATGACGTCTATTATTTCAGATATGTACAAAAAGAACCCAGAAAAGAAAGATGGTGCTTATACCATTTATTATATGGGTGTAAATGCAGGTGCATTTTTCGGAATGATGCTTTGTGGTTACTTAGCGGAGAAAGTAGGTTGGGCTTATGGGTTTGGATTAGCAGGGATTTTTATGCTATTAGGAACAATTCAGTTTTGGTTAGCAGGTCCATTATTTGGAAAAATTGGTGCTAAACCTTCTAAAGTACATGAAGTAGAATTACCTCAAAATATTAATGAAGAAAGTGTTGAGATCTCTGAAGAGGATCAAGAAGAACGTCCTAATCCTTTTACGACTTTAGATAAAGTCTTAATTGTTATAGCATCAATAATAGGTTTAGGTTATGCAATTAACGATCCTATGTCTAAAATTGCAGGTGTAGATATGTTCTCCTTTTTACAAATAGGTGATTTTGAAGGGCAATATACAGCCGTTTTATTTGCTTTAGCGCTATTCTTAGTGTTAGTAATTGGTCGTATTTTAAGATATACAGCTATCGTAAGAGATAGAATGATTGCTTTTATAGTATTTGCATTCTTTACGGTATTCTTTTGGATGTCTTTTGAGCAAGGTGCCTCATCATTAGTGATTTTTGCGAGAGATAATGTAGATAGATTATTGAGCGGAAGTGCTGCGACAATATTCAATATTGTAAATACATTATTGACTGTTATTCCTTTGATTATTATTTCTTATGTTCTTTATATTTTATGGAAGAAAACATTTAAGAAAATACCAGGTTCTAATATTGTACTAGTGATTTGTTTCTTATTAATGTGGGGAATTGTTGGATGGATGTTAAATAGAGATTATAATACTACGGCTTACGATGTGAGTTATAGTGCTATTGAGCAACCAGAATTAGATGATAAAGGAGAGCAAGTTAAAAATGACAAAGGTGTGTTACAATTTAAATATATACCTGTTACTCAAAGTACAGTTACTAATCCGTCACAAAAAGTTGTAACAAAAACAATTACTGTTGGAGAACCTTATGCAGATTATAAAGTTGGTGATAGCAAAATTCTTATTAATAAGAACAAGGAATTAACTGAATTCTCATTTGTGTCTTCCGATGACAAAAAAGCTGAGTTAGTTGCTAATGCGAAGAGTTTAGGTAGAGATACCGGATTTGTAGATGCAACAGTGACTAAAGTTAGAGATAACGAGGTTGAAATTACAGTATCTTGGTTTAGTATTTTAAACTCATTCTTTATTATTGTATTTGCTTCATTCTTTTCCAAATGGTGGGAAAGTAAATACAACCCAAGTGCGGCAACAAAATATGCTTTAGGATTATGTACTATGGGACTTGGTTTTGGTTTATTAGCCTTTGGTGCTTTTGGTCTTGTAGATGGTGTAAAAGTAAGTATGGTTTGGCTGATATTAGCTTATCTATTCCATACACTCGGTGAGCTCTGTTTATCTCCAGTAGGTTTATCTTATGTAAGTAAATTGGTGCCAGGCAGAATGATTGCACTTATGTTTGGTATGTGGTATTTAGCCATTGCTATTGGTAATAAGTTAGCAGCTGTAGTTGGTGGACAAATTGAAAATATTACTAAGGAATATAGCTTATCTACATTCTTCTTAATATTTACTATTGTACCAATCATCGCAGGACTTATAATATTCGTATTAAATCCAGTATTGAAAAAATTAATGCACGGTGTGCGTTAAGCAAAACCGTTAAAAATATCTAAAATGCTCCTGTTTAGGAGCATTTTTTGTAAGTTCGGCTCATTATTTGCAACAAATCGAATATGATGAAAAAAATAACCTTAGGATTAATAGCTGTTTTTGTGTTTTCATTGACAGCAATGGCACAAGAGATTAATTGGGTAACTATGGATGAAGCTTTAGAACTTCAGAAAAAGGAACCTAAAAAGATATTTATGGATGTTTATACCAATTGGTGTGGTCCATGTAAAATGTTAGATAAAAATACATTTCATAATCCTGATGTTGCAGCTTATGTGAATAAGCATTATTACGCTGTGAAATTTAATGCCGAAGGCAACTCTACGGTAACTTATAAGGATAATACATTCGGAAATCCAAATTATGATGCATCAAAAGCAAACAGAAGAAATAGTGCACACGAATTTTCGAGATACTTACAAGTTAAAGCATATCCTACTATGGTGTTTTTTGATGAAGAAGGCAATGTGATTTCTCCTGTTCAAGGATATTTAAAACCGCAACAGTTAGAGTTGTATTTAAAGATTTTTGAAAGTGATAAGTATAAGGAAATGACAACACAAGAGCAGTTTAATGAGTATTACAAATCATTCAAACCAGAATTTAAGGAATAAAAAATCTATTCTATAATAAAGGCTCCCTTTTCGTTAGTTTGATGGAAAGGGATTTTTTTATGCTCACAACTGGCTTTCCAACGTTTTAAATAAGATTTATAGTTACTTGCATCTGCAATAATTTGTTGTGGTTGTAGGCTGTCGATTAATCTATTGAGATTTAGTCTTGGGGAATTTCGTAATAAGATACAATTGGGCTTAAACGAAAGGCCTTTATAAACGGCTAAGCTATCTATGACTAAAATAGTTTTGTTTTTGTAAGTGTATATGGATTGTAAACTATCTGAATACAAATTATTTATAGATTCACCAACTTTGTAGTTTTTTATGGCATAATTTGATTTCAGCATAGTAGAATCTAAATTATGATACAACGCTAAGTTATCATTCTTTTTGATACCAATCATAGAATAACGACTCTTATTAAACACAACAAAAGCATCATTTTGAGTCTCAAATGTATTGTAAATGAAAACACTTTGTAATCCAATTAAAGCAATCAAACTTATGGCTGTCCATTTAAAATTTCGGAATTTATAAAGTTGAATTAAGGCCACAATAATCAAATAGCACGTAATAACTTGAAGTAAGGTAAACGGAATATCTCTAAACAGAAAATCTTCAAATTGAGCTATCCAAGCGATAAAATGATTTAAACTTTCAATAATAAAACTATAAGTTATTACAATTGGCTTTGGTAGAAAACCTATTAAAGCAAATGCTATGACTAGTAATCCAAGGCCAAGAATCAAGCCTAAAAAAGGAATAACGACAATATTAGAAATAAAAAACAAACCCGGAAACTGATGAAAATAGAATAAGCTAATCGGCACAACTCCCACTTGTGCAGCTAAAGTTACAGTGAGTATTTGCCATAATTTATCGGTTAGATAATATTTAGTTTTCCAAAGTTTATATATCGTTGGTTGCACGCTAATAATACCTAAAACGGCTAAATAACTCATTTGAAAGCCTACAGAAAATAGAAATGAGGGTTCAAAGAGTAAGATTACAAATGCAGATATTACTAATGTATTATAAATGTTTGTGGGCCTTTTGAGGTGCATAGCAATACTAATGATACTAAACATTGTCACGGCTCTAGTAACAGAAGGAGATAGGCCAGCAACTACAGCAAAACTCCAAAGTATACTAACTAAAATAAAGGGTCTAATAAAATGGCCATATTTTAGATACAGTAAAGGACTAAATACGAAATTTAGAATCCATAATAGTATACCAACATGTAATCCTGAAACGGCTAGGATATGTATAGTACCAGAGTTGACATAATTATTGTAAATCGTTTTATCAATTGTTTGTCTTTGGCCAAGTAATAATGCATTCATTATGCTAAGAACTTCGTCTTTAAATCCTGCTTCTATAAGTTTTGTGTTGATGGTTTGTCTCAATTGATCGGCATAACCATAAATAGTAGATTTAGAATCTGAAAGCTGTAAAATATTATCAGAATTTAAGTAGAGTTGATGGTAAACTTGTTTCAATTCTAGATACTTGCTATAATCAAATTGGTATGGGTTTAATGGTTTTTGAATTACTTTTAATTCTGC